>Ga0134128_10000015_pt1 | contig 245893 bp, 212 predicted proteins | sample KB31754_FD_96462 | JGI IMG/M metagenome (GOLD analysis project Ga0134128, IMG submission 96462) | Terrestrial soil microbial communities with excess Nitrogen fertilizer from Kellogg Biological Station, Michigan, USA - KB3-175-4 | ecosystem: Environmental > Terrestrial > Soil > Unclassified ...
AAAGAGCGTACAGCAGCCCTTGACGGCTGGCTATGGACCTACAACCATCGAAGACCACACCAAGCCATCGGGCGAGACACACCCATCACCCGCACGAACAACCTGCTCGGGTCTTACAGCTAGCGCTTCACACCGGGCGTCGCTACAGCAGCCCGACCTGACGCAGGATCGAGACCGAGTCGGAGTAGACGTCCTTGCGCTTGACCTTGCCATCCTCGAAAGGGATCACGTCCATGCCCTTCCATTCGATGCGCTTGCCTGAAGGCTCGGCCACCAGCTCGCCACGGCTGAGTGGCTTCACATGGGTTGCCGTCGCGGTCCACTCCTGCACCACCAGGTCCTCCCGCACATACAGCCTGCGCGTCTGAAACTCGATATCGGGCCAGGACTCGAAGATGCCGGCGATGTGGGCGAGCGCCTGCTCGCCCTCGGCTCGCTCGCCCGCCGTGTGGTTCTCGAACACCATGTCGGGCGCGTGCATCGTTGCGATCCGTTGCACATCGTGGGCGTTCCAGGCGTCGTTGTAGGCGTCGATCGTCGCGCGTAGCTGCTCGTTTGCGTTGCTCATGCCCAGCCCATCGGTTCGTAGCCGCTCGTTCGAGGGGCAGAGACGATCAGCACGCTCGTGGGCTGCTCGCCGTCGTTGCGTACCGTGCGCTTGTGCTCGGGATCCAGGCGCGCGAACGTCCCCGCCGGGGCTGGGTGCTGCTCACCGTCGATCAGCAGCGAGGGTCTGCCGCTGAGGACATAGAACACCTCCTCCTGATCACGGTCGGTCTCGTCGTGCTCGGGGATCTGCTCCCCAGGGGGGATCTCGACGATGTTGATGCCGAACGATCCCAGCTGCAAAGTGCGCCGAACGAGCTGCCAGTTTCCAGTCGTCTCACAGTCGTCCCGGTGAGCGAGTGTGAAGCTCATGAGGATCTCCTCACTTGGTGGTGATTGTGGCTCGGGTGAGCCGCAACACTACCCCTGGGAGATCCTCAGCGCCTGCGCGCCAGCCAGCCGATCAGCAGGACTGCCGCGACGATCCCGGCGGCAGCGAACGGCAGCGGTCTGCGCTTGGCCGTGCTCGCCACCTGCTGCACGCCGGCCTGGGCCGAGTCGGGCGTCGCTTGCTTGGCCTTGGAGAGGATTTCATCCTTCTTCTCCTGCGCGGCGTCCTTCAGCTCGGAGATCCGCTCCTGTGCCTGGTCCTTGGCTTCTTCAATGCGCTCCTGCGCCTGATCTTTGGCCTCTTCGATTCCGCTCATCGCCACACACTGCTCCTCAAAGTCGCTCGACACTAGATGCATACATGCCCTCGATGAGCATCGGCAAAACCGCGGCGGTCCTCTTACCGGCCCTCAGCGAGAGGGCGATTCCCGACGCGGCGCAACAGTTAGCCTGTGCCGGTGTTGCAAGTTGGCGTGCGCCGCCTCTGTCAGCCCGCGGCTCTGCCGCTTGCGCTTGCACTGCTGTGCGCCTGCGGATCGGCGTGCATGGCTGCCGGCGTGCTGGCTGCTCCCGCCGGCGCGGCGCTCGCGCTGAGCTGGTCAAGCGCCGTGGAAATCGACCAGGGGCGGGCGCTGAGCGCGATCTCGTGCCCCTCGCTGGGTCTCTGCGTGGCCGTTGACGGCGCGGGGCATGCGACTGTCAGCACCAGGCCGGCCGCGAATGCGCCAAGCGCGTGGTCCGCTCCGTTTGCGCTCTCCGGCGCGGAAGGGCTGATGTCTGTTTCGTGTGCCTCCACCACCCTGTGCGTGGCGGTCGACGGCGCGGGGCATGCGCTCCTCAGCACTCAGCCGGTGCTCGCTGGGCCGGGCTCGTGGTCTGCGCCATTCGCGATCGATGGTGTCGCCGCGCTGCGCTCCGTCTCGTGCCCTTCGACATCGCTGTGTGTAGCTGTGGACGGCGAAGGCCATGCGGTTGTGAGCACGCATCCGGGGCTTGCCGGGTCGGCCTCTTGGTCCGTGCCATTTGCGATCGAAGGCGCGAGCGCGCTCACTTCAGTCTCCTGCGTGTCGAGCACTCTCTGCGTGGCCGTGGACAGCGCAGGTCACGTGTCCGTCAGCAGCGAGCCGGCCGCTGGGGCCGCCGCGTGGCACACACGCCTCATCGACCCCAACCTTGGCCTTACCGCGGTCTCGTGCTTCTCCGCGGGATCGTGCGTCGCGGTCGATGGCGCCGGCGTGGCGTTTGCCAGCTCCAACGTCGCAGCCGCTGTCAGAGCCGGCGCCGCGACGGGCTCGGGGGCGACGTGGAGCTCGACCGCGTTTGACCTGTCTGGCGCTCCGACGGCGCTTTCGTGTACGGCCGTTGGCGCGTGCGTGGCCGTTGACGGCACGGGCTATGCGTTCGCCGCCGATAACCCGATCACGGCGCCGCCAAGCTGGCTTGCAAGCGGCATCGACATCCAGCCCGCGCGGGTGTTGAAGGGCGTCTCGTGCGTCTCGGAAGGGGCCGGGCTATGCGCGGCGGTCGACGCGAGCGGGCGCGTCTTCACGGCTGGGCTGCCAGCGCCGGTGCCGCCGAGCCCGGTGGCGAGTGAAGTCGGGCTGGTGCAGCCGCACCCTTCGATTGCTGGCACGCCTGCGCCCGGTCAGGCCTTGACGTGTCGATCGGGGGTGAGCGCGAGCGGGACGCCAGCCGGTGGTCTGACGCTCGGCTACGCGTGGTTGCGCGACACCAGAACGATCGCGGGCGCCGCTGGTCCGGTCTACGTGGTGGGCTCCGGCGACGTCTCTCATCACCTGCAGTGCCGGGTGAGCGCCACGACGGCCGCGGGCACTTTGAGTGCCACGAGCACGTTTGTGACCGTGCCCGCGGGCGGGCTCGGCCAGATCTCAGAGACCATCGTCGGCGCTCCGCGCGTTGGTCGCTTCGCGGTTGCGGTGCCGTTGACGTGCTCCGCGCAGGCCGCGGGCCGTTGCACCATCAAGCTGCGTCTCACAGTGCTCGAGACCTTGAGCGGGAGCCGCATCGTGGCGCTTGCCGCGCAGCGGACCAAGCGCGTGACTGTGACGGTCGGAGCGAGCAACGTGCGCTTGAAGCCAGGTCAGCGCTCGACGGCGACGGTCGCCTTGAACACCACTGGCAGGCGACTGCTTGCGCACGTGCGGCGGCTGGCGGTCAGGCTCTCGGTCAGCGGCACCGTTGTGGGGGTTATCAGCGCCTCATTGCGCAGCGCGACGCTCACGTTCGCTGGATCGGCGAAGAAGGCATCCTTGGGTAAGCGAGCGAGAAGGGCGAGGAGGCTCCCGCGAGCGGGGCGGGCGGCCACGCACGCCGCGGTCGGCGATCGCCCCGCGGCATCGGAGGCCGGCACGACGCCGAGCAGCGCGCTGGCGCCCACGCCATACATGGGCTGGGACACGTACTTCACCTTCGGTGGGCACTTCGACGAGGCCTCAGTGCTGGAGCAGGCCAGCCTGCTGCTCACCCGCGGCCTGGCCCGCGATGGCTACCGCTACGTGTGGCTGGATGTCGGCTGGTGGCAGGGGGCGCGCAATGCCGCTGGGGCGATCGTGGTGAACCCTGCGCAGTGGCCCCACGGGATGGCGTGGCTGGCCAGCACGCTGCACGCCGCGGGGTTCAAGGTGGGCCTCTACACCGACGCTGGGAGCGTTGGCTGCGGTGGCCCAGGAGAGGGCAGCTACGGTCACTACCAGCAGGATGTCAACACCTTCGCGGCGTGGGGGTTTGATGCTGTCAAGGTCGACTTCTGCGGTGGTGTGCGCCTGGGGCTGGTGCCGGCCGCGGCCTACGCGGCCTTCCACGAAGCGATCGTTCACAACGCAAGCCGTCGCTCGCTGCTGCTGTCGATCTGCAACTTCCTGCAGCCGGGGCAGTTTGCGCCGGAAACCCCCAGCCAAGAAAACTCGGCCTTCGCCTCCTACACCTTCGGCCCCAGCAGCGGCAACAGCTGGCGCACCAACACCGATCTTGGCGTGCCGGGCGACGTGCGCTTTGGCAGTGTGCTGGTCAACCTCGACGCGGACGCCGCCCAGCCGCAGGTGGCGGGGCCTGGGCACTGGAACGACCCGGACTACCTCGGTCCCGACCAGGGCATGACCGCTGCGCAGTTCCGCACCCAGTTCAGCATGTGGGCGATGCTTGCCGCGCCCTTGATGCTCAGCGCGGACCTGATCACGCTCTCGCACGCGAGCGCCGCGACGGTGGCCAATCGTGAAGCGATCGCCATCGACCAGGACCCCGCGGGCTTGCAGGCGCGGCTGCTGTCCACCAGTGGCGAAACGCAGGTCTGGGTCAAGCCGCTCAGCGACGGCTCGCGCGCCGTGGCGCTGCTCAACCGTGGCTCGCGCCCGCTGCGGATTGCCACCAGCGCGGTTGCCGCGGGGCTGCCGGCGGCGGGCAGCTATGCGCTGCGCAACATCTGGGGCGGGGGGCTTTCGAGCGTGCGCTCGCCTGGGCCGATCGTGGCGAACGTGCCCGGCAGCTCGACGGTTCTGCTGCGCGTCTTTGCGCGGTAGAGGCGGACAGGGGTGCAGGAGGAGGGGATGTGGCCGCGGAGCGCGAGCTGGAGGCGTTCACCTAGTTACCGCCGGGCGCCGCGAGCCAGTCGCGCAGAGCCTCGTGCATCGCGCGCACGCCGACGATCGGCGCGGGCGGCTCGCTCCACTCGGCCGGCACCACCGCGAAGGGATGCGTCTGCGGACCGCCGAGACCGCCGTGAGAGCCCATGAAGTCCTCGAACGGCGCCACCTCTTCGGCGATCGGGTCATACATGCTGTTGACGAGGATGTCGGGGCAGTGCGGGAACTCATCGTGGCGGCGCAGATGCTCGGCGGCGCTCGCGTCGAAATGGGCCAGCGGGTCTTCGCCTTCGATCGTGTCATCCGCCAGGCGCCGCAGGCCGTCCCCGCCGAGCACCAGCGCGCCCTGTGCCAGTGAGCGCACCATCACGAAGCCGATGCCGGCATGGGCGCTCAGCGTCTGCAGCAGGCGCGGGTGGCGCTCGCCGATCTGCTCCAGCGTCAAACGCTCTTTGCTGTGGGGCAGGTAGATCAAGGCGAGGTTGCCGGAGACCATCACCACCGCCTCCTCCTCGGAGGCGCCAGCGGGTGCGTCGCGCTCGGCCAGCGCCTCGCGGTTGGGCCCCAGCGCGACCGTGCCGTCGACCATTCTGCCGCGCGTCGCGCGCGCCACAACGCGTCCCCCGACACTAGGCTCGCCGCCGGCGTCGGCCAGCACTGCGCCCAGGTCGCCCCACGCCTCGTCCACCGCGGCGGGCGCGCGCACCTCACCTTGCGCGAGTGCCCCGCGCACGACCTCCTCCAGCGTCTCGCCGTAGCGCTGGCGGAATGGCGCGCCGCGCGTCTGGCCGTGGTCGGAGAGCACCACCAGGTGGTAGGGGCGCGGGGCCTGTGCCGTCGCGCGCGCCAGGCGCTCCAGCTCGCGGTCGTGGCGGCGCAGCACCGCCAGCGCATCGGGCTCGCGGATGCCCGAGTGGTGCGCCACCTCGTCGTAGCCCACGAACGTCGCGTAGCTCGTCGGCACCCCCTCCACGATGTCTGCCATCAGCATCGCCGTGTTCACATCACGCATCACCACCGCGATCGCCGCCCGGATCAGCGGATACAGGCCCCCGCGCTCGACGTGCGCAGCGCCGCTGCGGCGCTGGCGGCGCGCGGCCCTGCGCTCGTGCGCGATGTCGGCCAGCGACAGCACCAGCGTGCGCATGAAGCCGTGCGGGTCGGCGAAGTACGCGAACAGGTCGCTGGCCTTCGAGCGGCGGCGGTCGCGGATGACGCTCATCGTCGCGGTGCAGCGCGGCGCGTCGCCCGAGAACATGTTGCCCCGGCTCGCGCCTGCATTCGCCAGCAGGCCTTCGCCCGTGGAGTGCCTGCGCTCCATCTCCGCCGCGTCCGAGGGATGGTTGGAGACCATCGTGCGCCCCGACTCCTTCTCATACCAGCGGAAGGCGGGCATGTCCCAGTTGCTGCCCAGCAGCAGGCCCGCCTGGCTGGCGCCCGTCTGGCAGCTGAGGTCGCACTCCCAGCCGAACATGCGGTGCGAGCCCTCTGACAGCCAGCGCGCGATCGTCGGCGCGTGGCCGTCGTGCAGCGCCTCGCGCATCACCGCCTCGCCCAGGCCGTCGATCTCGAACATGATCACGCCGGGCGTGTCGCTGCGATTGCGCCCCCGTGCGCCGCGCGTCCGGCGACGGACCACGCGCAGGTTGCGCGCGTCGCCTTCGACGTCGAGCAACGGGGCGACGAGCATCGAGACGAGCGCCAGGGCGAAGGCGATCGCCACGGCCGCGCCGAAGGATGGCGTGTGGTCGTCGACCAGCCAGAAGGCCAGCGAGACCGCGCCCGCGCTGAGCGCCAGCGAGACCAGGCCGAAGCTGAGGATCGTCAGCGGCAGCGCTATGCGCATCACGATCGGCCAGAGGATCGCGTTGATCAGCGCCATCGCCACGGCCACCAGCAGCGCGGCTTCGAAGGAGAGCGCTTGCGTGCCGGAGAGCAGCGAGCCCATCACGACCAGCACCAGCGCCTCTACGCCCAGCATGACCGCGGTGCGCACTGCAAAACCGATGGCAGCTCTGCTGGCCTTCACGCGTTCCCGCCCCTTGCCTGATCGCTCGCTGCCCGCATCTCGTTGCTACCTTCTCGTCCATGGCCGATGGCGCGCTCGTGGCCCGTCGGGCGGGCGCCTGTGCGGACCGTATCGCTTTCCTGGGCCACGCCACCGCGCTGATCCAGCTCGACGGCGTTCGCCTGCTGAGCGACCCTGTGCTACGTGGGCGCGTCCTCCACCTGCGCCGCCACACCCCGGTGCCTGATCCGAGCGTGTACACGGCACCCGACGCGGTGCTGATCTCACACCTGCATCAGGATCACCTCGACCTGCCTTCGCTACGGCTGCTCGGCACGCAGGTGCCGCTGGTGGTCCCCGCCGGCGCGGGCTCCTGGCTGCGCGGGAGAGGTTTCAGCGATGTCCGCGAGCTGCGCGTCGGCGAGCAGGCGCAGGTAGGCGCGCTGACGGTCACGGCGGTGCCGGCGCGCCACGATGGCAACCGCCTGCCGCGCGGCCCGCGTGCGGCGGCGCTCGGCTATCTCGTCAAAGGTGGACACAGTCGTCCGCGGGTCGTCTACTTCGCCGGCGACACCGAGCTGTTCGCGGGCATGGCTGATTTCGCGCCTTCGCCGGACGTTGCCCTGCTGCCCGTGGCAGGTTGGGGCCCGACCCTTGGCCCCGGTCACATGGACCCTCTGCACGCCGCGCGCGCGGCCCGCTTGATACTGCCGCGTCTCGCCATCCCCATCCACTGGGGGACGCTGCGGACGATCGGCAGTACCCGCGGTCGGCAGCCGCCTCTCGCCGAACAGGCGCGCCTGTTCGCCCGGCACGTCGCCGAGCTTGCTCCAGGTGTCGAGGTTCGCGTTCTTGAGCCGGGGGAGGAGACGGCGCTGTGAGTTTGGTGTTGCTTGCACATGGCGTTTCCTGTTGGGGGTTGTAATTGGGAGTGGGTTCTGTGTATGATGTGTCCGTCGGTTGTGGATATAGGTTTGGTTTGGGTTGATCTTCTGGATCGATGCAAGCTTGCAGAGGGTTGTTTGGGAGAGGGTGCCGGGCCAAAGTTATGAGGGAGATGTGTTTCGCGTGAGGTCGTGTTCGACAGGCGTGCTGGGGATGGTTGTGACTCCGTTTGGGGTTACTACTAGATGCGTCAGCATCACTGACGCATCTCTCTCTCTCTCTCTCTCTCTTGGCCGGGGCTTGAGCTAGCAGGGTGTAGTTCCCGGCTTTCCTCTCGGCCCATGGGGCAGGAGGGGATGTCGTGATGGCCGCCGGGGTGCGTTCCGGTGCTGTTTCCCGGTCGTTTGGCGGATTGTCAGCCGGTGCTGATGGTGTGCAGCATCCGCAGGTTGCTGAGATCCAGCGCTCGAGGATGCTTGCGGCGGCTGTGCGCACGGTTGAGGATCTTGGGTATACGCAGGCGACGGTTGCGCATATAACGCGCCGGGCGCGGGTATCGCGGCGGACGTTCTATGAACTGTTCTCCAACCGCGAGGAGTGCCTCGTCGCGGCATTGGAGAGTGTCATCGACAGCGTTCGCGCGGAGATCGCCGCGGCGGGCCTTGAGGGGCTTGTGTGGCGTGAGCGTGTGCGCAGCGGACTGTCGGTGATCCTGTCGTTCTTTGACCGTGAGCCTGTTCTTGCGCGGGTTTGTGTGGTGCAGGCGATGCGGGGTTCGCAGGCGGTGCTTGAGCGTCGCGAACAGATCCTCGCGGGCTTGGCCGCGATCGTGGACGAGGGTCGCGAGGAGAGCAACCGCGGCCAGGAGTGCCCGCCGCTGACGGCGGAGGGCCTTGTCGGCGCTGCCTTCTCGCTGGTCTACGCACGCCTCTTGCGCAGAGACCCGGAGCCGCTCACCGATTTGGTGGGAGACCTGATGGGCATGATTGTGCTGCCCTACCAAGGGCCTGCCGCGGCGCGCAAGGAGCAGACCCGCCCCGCGTCCACCCAGCCGGCCCAGCCCGTCGCCAAGAAAGTCCCCTCGGCCGGCAAAGCCGCGAGCGATCCGCTTGCGGGCATCCCGATGCGTCTCACCTACCGCACGGTGCGTGTGTTGGAAGTGATCGATGCGCAGCCGGGGGTCTCAAACCGAGGTGTCGGCGAGCAGGCGGGCGTATCGGACCAGGGACAGATATCCAAGCTCCTCGCGCGTTTGGAGCGCCTGGGGCTAGCCAGCAACACCGGCGTTGGGCACACCAAGGGTGAGCCCAACGCCTGGACCCTCACGCCCACCGGGCGCAGGGTTGCGCAGACCATCCGGATGCACACCCACGACCACAAGGAAGCCGCGTGATGACTATCGATGTTCCCTTCGGGCCCAGGCCTCTGCTTTCCGTGACGCGGCTGCTGGCTGTGGCGGTCGTGTTGCTTGGTGTGACGTTGCTTGGGGCTGCCGGCGCGCGTGCCGCAGGCTCCTGCGCTAACGAACAACTGCGCCAGGAAGACCACTCCATGGGTTTACCGGACTGCCGTGCGTATGAGCTGGTCAGCCCATCCCTCAAGTTCGGCGAGCCGGTCTATAGTAGCGGCAACGCTGTCACCTCCGATGGCTCACGCGTGGCCTACAGCAGCCTTGGTGCGTTTGGCGAACCGGGCAACGACTCCAGCACGTTGGCGGGCGAATATGTAGGTGTACGTGGCGCGTCGGGTTGGTCGGCGGTGCCCGTCAATCCATCCGCCACCGAATTTTGGGGAGGCAGCCCAGAATCCGGTAGCGAAACGGTCGATTTCAGCGCCGATCTCAGTCACACGCTCTTTCTTCAGGCACCGGTTTCCGGCAAGCCGGTTGACTTTCGCTTCAACGTTCGCCGTCTCGATGGCTCATCCACCGAAGTCGGCCCGCTGGTTACGCCGCAAGCGGTCGCGGCTTGGACGCCAAGTGCCGGAGAAGCAAACGACGATCCATCTGTGGAAAAAAGCGTAGCGACGCAGGATCTCTCGCACGTGTTCTTCGAACCGGAAGTGCGAGCGACAGAAATTAACTGGCTCTGGCCCGGCGATGAAACTGCCCAAAATGGGGGTTTCAAATCTCTCTATGAGTACACGGGCACCGGCAACTCCGAACCAGAACTCGTCGGCATCAAAAACCAGACCTCGCTTGCCGAAGCGGCCCACATCGAGGGCAAGTCTCACATCAACGAAGCTGCTGAGGAGATCAGCCAATGCGGCGCCCGTCTCGGCGACGGGAACGGGGAGGGTTACAATTCCCTCTCCACCTCTGGTGAAATCGTCTTCTTCACGGTCGTGGGACATCAGGGCGGAAACTGCGGAGCGGCGCTCAACGCTCCCGCGGTTAATGAACTCTATGCTCGGCTCGGCCGTGAGAGGACCGTCGCCATCTCCGAGCCATCCAAGGCGGATTGCGCAACGTGCGAAACGTTCGAAGTCGAACCGGAAAAGCGCTCTTCGGCGATCTTTCGGGGTGCCTCCGAAGACGGCTCCAAGGTCTTCTTCCTCTCTGAACAGAAGCTGATTTCCGGTCCTGCCGGCCTCGAACCAAAAGGCGAAAACCTCTACCAGTACGACTTCAACGCCACCGACCAGCATGGGAAGGTCTCGCTCATCGCCCCGGAAATGGAGGGCGTCGCGCGCGTTGCCGAGAACGGCTCACGCGTGTATCTGGTCTCTACATCGGGCGGACTCGCTCACAACATCGACGCCAAGGGGGAAGCAGCCCACGCTGGCGATAACAACCTCTACCTGTATGACACCAGCTCGCACGAGTTCACATTTATCGCGGCGCTGTCCGGCGAAGACCAGAGCGACTGGCAGGCTACAGACTACAGGTCGGTCGAAGCAACCTCCGATGGCCACTTTCTCCTCTTTGCCTCCACGGCCGCTCTCACCCCGGATGCTTCCGGCGCGGGCAGGCAGCTCTACCGTTATGAAGCGCCGACCTCGGCGCACTCGGCGGGGACGCTTGTGCGCGTCACGGTCGGCGAGGGGGGTTTCAACGAAGACGGCAACGCGGCTGCCTCGCCAGCGTCCGCGTTCGGCCCCGAATACGCAGGTCTCTTCCGCGACTTTACGGGGCGTAATTCCGCTCGTCCTCGTGCTGTCTCGATTTCCAACGATGGCTCCAAGGTTTTCTTTGAAAGCCCGCTGGCGCTCACTCCGGGTGCCCTCAACAACAGATGTGCGTTTGAAGCGTTTGAACTCTGCTTTGCTGCTGCACGCAACATCTACGAGTGGGACGACGGCCACGTTTACCTGATCTCCGACGGCCGGGATGCTCACGCCCGCCTCGGCTTTGCGGCCACGACGCTTATCGGTGCAAATCCATCCGGCAGCGATGTCTTCTTCACCACTGCCGACCGGCTCGTGTCGCAGGACGCCGACACCCAGGTGGATATCTACGATGCCCGCAGCGATGGCGGTTTCCCCGCATCGGGGTCTGCGGGTGCGTGCCAGGGCGAAGCCTGCCAGGGCGCGTCGAGCGCGCCGCCGGTGTTCGGCTCGCCCTCCAGCACGACACTCAACGGTGCGGGAAATCTGGCTTCACCGCCGTCCTCCAAGCCAGTCGCCTCGAAGAAGGCCGCGAAGAAGCACGTCAGGTGCGCGAGAGGCAAGAAGCTCAAGCACGGTAAGTGCACAAAGTTCTCCAAGGTCAAGAAGAAAGCAAAGAAAGCCAATCGGGCCGGGAGAGCCGGCGGGAACAGGAGGGGCAAGTGATGATCTGCCTATCGAGAGCTCTGGAGCAGCACACGAGGCGCCTGAGAATCGTGAGTGCCGTCGTGGTGGGGCTGATGGTTGTGTGGGGTACATCCTCCTCGGCGTTGGCGGCGAGCGAACCCGCGCCCGCCTGGTCGGTCCAGTCGATCGCCTTGCCCACGAGTTTCAGTCCCGCCGATACCCCTAGGCAGACTGTGAAGATGGGCATCGCGGCGACAGGTGGCACGTTCGCGCTGCAGGTGCAAGGCGAAAGCACCTCCTCGCTCCCCTGGGATGCCACCGATGCCGAAGTCGAAGCGGCCATCGATGCCCTCCCGGCCGTCGGCGGGGTTGGCGCTGCGGCCACCGTCACCGGAGGCCCCGGCGATGAACACGGCACCCACCCCTATGAAACTGCCATCGGCGGCGGCGGCCTCAGCGGCCGCGAAGTGAGCTTCAGCGTCAACACCAGCCTGCTTGAAGGCCCTGGTCATGGAGTGACGTCGTTCACCACCGTTCAGAAAGGAAAGGCCGTCGATCAGTACACGCTGGTCCCCATCAATGTGGGTACGCGGGCATCGACCGGCAAGATCACGGTCACCGACACCCTGCCTGCCGGCGTCACCGTGGTTGGCACGGAAGCCGTGCTCCGTAAGGAAGCCAATAATGAATTCATACAGTGGGAATGTGCGACCGAAGGGGTCGCTGGCCATGCGGTCGTCACGTGCACGACGGAAAACTCGGTGCCTGCGCTCACGCCGGCGATAGGGGTAGCGATCCATCTGGCGGTCCCCCCGGGCGCCGTCGGTACGCTCGAGAATCACGTCCAGATCTCAGGCGGTGGCGCCCTGGCGCCTGCGGTTGCCCAGTCTCTGACGCCGATCGACGCTCCCCCGGCGCCCTTCGGCGTGCTCGAAGGGTTCGACGCGTCTCTGCTCAACGCGGCTGGTGAACCGGACACAACCGCAGGCGATCATCCAGGCGCTCAGGCCACGTCGTTTGTCTTTCCCACCGCCTATTTGGTCATCCCAAATGGGAGCGGTCCCACGCGCAGGCCGACCTCGGTCGAGAACGTCAAGCAGATCGTGACCGACCTCCCCGCGGGTGTCATCGGTGACGCGCTCGCTGCGTCGACGTGCTCGCTCTCAGACATCACGAATCTCGTCTACGGTCCCGAAGTGTGTCCGGCTTCCAGTCACGTTGGCACGCTAGCCCTCATCCAGCAGCAGGGAGGTTCCGTAGCAGAACTGCCGATCTTCAATGTCACTCCCGAGCGTGGCTACCCTGCCGAGTTCGCTGTCTTCGAACCCGCCTACCAGCGCGCCGTGCTGCTCTACGCAAGCGTCGTCGGCAGCGGCGCATCTGCGCATGTGCGCATCATCACCGGTCCTCAGAACACGATCGCCGAAGAGGTTGGTATCTCGGTGACTTTCTTTGGTCATCCCGCGGCGATCGACGGCACGATGCCGGAAAAGGCTGCGTTCTTGACGAGCCCGAGCGACTGCTCGGCGGCTGGGTTCACGAGCTCTATCCACGTGGACTCCTGGCAGCACCCGGGCCGCGTCGAAGCGGATGGCCAGCCTGACCTATCTGACCCGAACTGGAAGAGCGCCACGTCGGTCTCATCGCCGGTGCGTGGGTGTGAAGCGCTGCAGTTCCATCCGAGCCTGTCCTTCGCTCCCGAAGAAGCGCAGCGCCAGGCCGATGAGCCGGCCGGCTATGAATCGGTGTTGCGGATACCCCAGAACGATGACCCGAACGGGCTGGCGACCCCGCCGTTGAAGCAGGCCGTCGTGACGCTCCCCGCGGGCGTGGCTATCTCCCCCGGGGTCGCGGACGGCCTGGTCGGCTGCCAGGAAACGGGGACAGAAGGGCTCGAACCCCAGAGCCCCGATCCTGGGCATTGTCCCGCGGCCTCCACAGTGGGCAGCGCGGAAGTCGTGACGCCACTGTTGCAGGAACCGCTGGAGGGCAGCGTGTATGTCGCGCAGCCCGCGTGCGGTGGCCAGGGCCAACCGGGATGCAGCGAAGAAGCCGGGGAAACCGGTGGGGTCTTCGCGCTCTACCTGGAAGTCGGCAGCGAGACCTCGGGTGTGCACTTGAAGTTGAAGGGCAAGGTCGAAGTCGGCGGCAACGGCCAGCACAGCCACGAAACAGGGCTCGCGCCGGGCCAGATCCGCACGACGTTCGCCGACGCGCCGCAGCAGCCCTTCAGCGAGCTGAGGCTGCACTTCAACAGCGGGCCGCGGGCGCCTTTGGCGAATCCCCAGGACTGCGGAGCGTTCCAGGCGTCGAGTGAGCTCGAAGCGTGGTCGCACCAGCCCGCGCCTGGCGAAGCGGCTGGGACCGCCAACACGAGCGGGCCTTCCCCGGCGTTCACGGTCGGTGGCTGTGAAAACAAGTTCACCCCCAGCTTCACCGCGGGCACCCTGAACCCGCAGGCGGGTGGATACAGCCCTCTGTTGGTTACGTTCTCCCGCCAGGACCGCGAACAGGACCTCTCAGGGGTGACGGTGAGTCTGCCTCCTGGTCTGTTGGGCAAGATCGCGGGCGTCCCGCTGTGCCCCGATGCGCAGGCGCAGGCCGGGTCCTGCTCAGCCTCGTCGCGGATCGGCTCGGCGACTGCGGCGGCCGGGTCGGGTTCGCACCCGCTCTGGCAGCCGGGCAACGTGTACCTCACCGGCCCATATAAGGGCGCGCCATTCGGTCTCTCGATCGTGGTGCCTGCGAATGCGGGGCCGTTTCACCTCGGGAACATCGTCGCCCGAGCGGCGATCGAGATCGATCCGCATACCGCGCAGATCACGGTGGTGAGCGACCCGTTGCCGCAGAGCATCGACGGGGTGCCCTTGCGGATACAGACCATCAACACCACGATCGACCGCGCAGGGTTCTCGTTCAATCCGACCAACTGCAACCCCTTGAGCGTCGACGGGACACTCACCGGCAGCGCGGGTGCCAGTGCGAGCGTGGCGAGCCACTTCCAGGCCGCGAACTGCGCGGGCCTGCCGTTCAAGCCCTCGTTCAAGGTTGCAACACAGGCCAGGACGAGCAAGAAGGGCGGAGCGAGCCTGGATGTGAAGGTCGGATCGAGCATGGGCCAGGCGAACATCGCGAAGGTGGCGGTGTCATTGCCCAAGCAGTTGCCCGCGCGCCTCACGACGATCCAGCAGGCCTGCCCGCAGGCGACGTTCGCCGCCAATCCGGCGTCGTGCCCGGCGGGGTCGAACATCGGGATCGCCATGGCGCGCACTCCGATCCTGGCGGCCCCGCTGACGGGCCCGGCGTATCTGGTGTCCCACGGTGGCGCGGCGTTCCCGGATCTCGTCCTGATCCTGCAGGGCGAAGGCATCACGCTGGACCTGGTTGGGAGCATCGACATCAAGAAGGGCGTCACCAGCTCGACCTTCGCGAGTGTCCCCGACGCGCCGATCTCGAGCTTCGAGCTGAAGCTCCCTGAGGGTCCCCACTCCGGCCTCGCCGCGATCGTGCCGGCCAAGGCTAAGGGGAGTCTGTGTGGCACGAGCCTCGCGATGCCAACCACGATCACCGGGCAGAATGGGGCGCAGATCAAACAGAGCACCAAGATCGCTGTGACAGGCTGTCCAAAGGCCAAGAAAAAGACCAAGCACAACAAGCACAAGAAGAAGAGAAAGAAATAAGGCACAGCGAGGGCCGACAGCGATACACTCGACTTTCGCACCAAGGGCGAATCGCTGGACGACCTGAGGAGCAGACGTGAGTTACGAGGAGTTGGAGCTCGGTCCCGTCGACGTCGTCATCATCGGCTACCCCGCCGATGCGCCGCGAACCGGCGAGGCCCTGCCGCTGTTCGTGGATCTCGTTGACCGCGGTGTGATCCGGGTGCTCGACGTGCTGATGGTGCAGAAGGACACCGAGGGGAACGTCTCAGGCGTGGAGATCGCCGACCTCGATGGGGACGGGGTCAACGACCTGGTCGTGTTCGCCGGCGCCCGCAGCGGAATGCTTGACGAGGAGGACGCCGGCACCGCCGGCGAGCTGCTTGAGCCTGGAGAGATGGCGCTGCTGATCTGCTTTGAGAACACCTGGGCCGCGCCGTTTGCCACCGCCGTGCGTCGTAACGGTGGGCGCATGCTCGCCTTCCACCGCATTCCCGCCCAGGACGTCCTCGACGCGGTCGAGGCGCTCGACGCTGCCTCCTGAATCGAAAGGTACTGATATGCCACTGCTTCGTACCATGGCTCGCACCGCCGTCATCGCCGGCACCGCCACCTCCGTCTCCAACCGCGTCAGCCGCCGCCAGGAAGGACGCTGGGCCGCCCAGGAACAGCAGCAGATGGCCGCGGCGCCACCCGCGCCGGCGCCCGTCGCCGCCGCGCTTGCGCCCGCGCCAGAAGGGGACCCGATCGAGAAGCTCAAGGAGCTGGGACAGCTGCACGAGTCAGGCGTGCTCACCGACCAGGAGTTCGCTGCCGCCAAGGCCAAGATCCTCGGCTGAGTCACCCGCGAGATGAAGATTGCCAACCTGCACGAGAGTCCCTCGCGCGAGCTTGCCGTCGGTCACATCAAGGGGAGCTGGCGCGATCCTGGACGTGAAGCGGGAACGCGCACGGTTGGTCTGCGTCGCATCGAGGTCGCCGCGGGGCACTTCTCCACACCCGCCCACGAGCACGGCGCCGATGAGGAGATCTTCTTTGTCCTCGGCGGCGAGGGGTTGCTGTGGCAGGAGGGGCAGACCTGGGCGGTTGCCGCGGGCGACTGCATCGTGCACCGGCCCAAGCGCGGCGCGCATACCTTGCGCGCGGGCGCCGCTGGGCTTGACGTGCTCGTCTTCGGGCAGCGCCGCGACCCTGCCCTCACCGCGCTTCCGCGCGCGGGCATCGCCTGGTCCTTCCCGCGTTGGGTCGAGCTTGCCGGCGGCGAGTCGCCCTTCGCCCGCGAGGCCGCTGCCGGGGCTCCTGAGTGCCCTGAGCCAAGCGCCGAGCGCCCGCGCAATCTCGTGGCGCTTGCCGATGTGCCGGCTGTCTTTGACGGTCGTGTCCGTCGCCTGGGGCAGGCTGCCGGGGCTGTGGCCACCGGCCTCAACCATGCTGTGCTGCCCGCCGCGGGTCAGGGCGCGCCGGCGCACTGTCATTCCTTGGAGGAGGAGATCTTCGTGGTGCTTGAGGGCGGGGGCAGCTTGGAGATCTGGGGGCGGGGCGCAAGCAGTGCCGAGGAGCACCCGCTGCGCGCCGGCGATGTGATCTCGCGGCCCGCGGCGACCGGGGTGGCGCACGCGTTGCGGGCCGGCGCGGAGGGGCTCACCTACCTCGCCTACGGCACCCGCGAGGCGGGCGATATGTGTTTCTACCCCGAGTCGGGGCGGGTTTCCTTGCGCGGGCTCGGTATTGCGCTGCGCGCGCCCGAGATCGACTACCTGCCCGACATCTGAGACCTGCCTGCGCGGGAGCCGGGGGGACCGGGGCTTAGGCTCTGCGCATGGCGCCGGTCCCCGAGGATGAGCAGGTCATTGTGCGCCGCCGCACGCTGGTCTCGATCGCCGCCGCCGCGCTGCTGGTCGCGCTCAAGCTGGGAGTGGGGCTGGCGGCCGGCAGCCTTGGCCTCATCTCAGCTGGCATCGAGTCAAGCGGCGATGTGATCGCCGCCGTGCTCACCTTCTTCGCCGTGCGCCTGGGAGGACGCCCGGCCGATGCCGGGCATCCCTATGGACATCGTCGGGCTGAGAACCTTGGCGCCCTGGGGGAGGCCGTCATCCTGCTTGCCGGTGGGATCGTCGTCAGCGTTGGCGCGATCGCACACCTGCTTGGCGGCGGCAATGCGCCCGATGCTCAGTGGTATGTCTTCTTGGTCATCGCCGTCGCGCTTGTCGTAGATGTAAGCCGCACCGTCGTCTCGTTTCGCACCGCTCGCCAATTCGGCAGCGCCGCCTTGCGCTCCAATGCCTTTCATTTCGCCGGCGACATGGCGGGCTCGCTCGCGGTCCTGATCGGTCTGCTGCTCGTGCGCGCGGGCTTTGCGCAGGGGGATGCGATCGCTGCCCTGGTCATCGCCGCGATCATCTTTGCCGCTGCCCTGAGGCTGATTGGCGAGAACGCCAACGTGCTGATGGATCGCACCCCTGCCGAGGCGCGTGAGGCGGCCGAGGCGGCGATCGCCGCGCTGGGTGAGGACATCGAGCTGACGCGGCTGCGCCTGCGCGAGTCCGCCGGACGCTATTTCGCTGACGTCGTCGTTGCCGTAGCGCCGGGGCAGGCAGTGGTCGAGGGGCACCAGGCCGCCAGCCTTGTCGAGGCGGCCGTGGAGAGCGTGCTGCCCGGCAGTGACGTTGTCGTGCACGTCGAGCCTCGCCGCCGCGGGCTTGAGCTGCGCGATCGCGTGCTTGCGATCGCCCTCGCCGAGCCGCTCGTGCGCGAAACTCACGATGTCACGATCTTTGAGCAGGAGGGGTCCGTCAGCGTCTCTCTGCATCTGAAGTTTCCCGCCGAGCTTGATTTGCGTGCTGCCCATGCGGTCGCCGAGCGCGTTGAGCAGGCGATTCGCTCACGGCCCGAGGTGGCCGATGTGCAGACCCATCTTGAGCCGCTTGAGCTGCCGCTTCGCTCACGCCCTGCCGACGATCGCGCCGAACGCCAGGCGGTGCAGGAGATCGGCAGGCTCGTGGGTGAGCACGCCGGTATTGAGCTGCATTCCGTGCGCCTGCTCTCAACAGAGGCCGGGCGCGTTGTCTTTCTTACCGTCGAGGTCGGTTCCACCGCCTCCCTGGTAGATGCTCACAAGCTCGCCAGCGAGCTGGAGGAGAAGCTGCGCCTGCTGGTGGGCGATATCGCTGACGTCGTTGTTCACACCGAGCCATAGAGCCGTCGGCCAGCTGCCCTTAGTGAACGACGATCTTGCCCCTCATGCCTTCTGAGACGTGAATCGTGCAGTGGTAGTTGAAGGTCCCGCTGTGCGTGAAGCGCACCGTGAACGAGCCGTGGTTCTGGGTGCGCGAGCGGAAGCCATGGCCCGTGACGTTGTGTTCGGTTTCGCCGTCGCGCCACAGCCAGGTCACGCTGTCGCCGCGGTTGATCGACAGGTTGGCGGGGTGAAAGGCGATGTTCTTCAGCGTCACCGTGTGGCTGCGCGCTGCGTGCGCGCCGCCCCAGGCGCTGACGGGGAGGATTGCCATTGCCGCGATCGCCGGGAGGATCGCGCTGCGTATCGCTCTGCTTTTCATTTTATGGGCTCCTTTGGTCGACCGCGCGAGCACAACAGTCCGTTACTTGTTCTTGACGCGCTTGCTCGCCAATCCTTCCCAGGCTTCGCGTCGAGAATAGACTTTCAGGATGGGTGGCTTGGAGGTTGTGAACGTGCTTGCCGCCACCCAGCTGGCGCCGGGGACGTTTCTCGCCATCGTCGCTGCCTCGGCGCTCGCGGGCACGCTTGCCGCGCTGGTGACCGGGCGCGGGATCGTCGTGCCCGTCGTCGTCGTCGAGCTGCTGTTCGGGGTGCTGCTGGGGCCGCAGCTGCTTGGGCTGCGCGTCACCCAGCTCGTCACCTTCTTCTCCGATCTCGGGCTTGGCCTGCTGTTCTTCTTCGCCGGCTATGAGATCGATCTGCGCCGCATCAAAGGGGAGCCGCTGCGGCTCGCGCTGCTCGGCTGGGGGCTCTCGCTGCTACTGGCGTACAGCGTCGGGGGCGTGCTCGCCGCTACCGGGATCGTGCTTTCGCTGCTCTACACCGGCTCGGCGCTTGCCACCACCGCGATCGGCACGCTGATCCCGATTCTGTCTGACAGCGGCGAGCTGCGCACGCGCTTTGGCACCTATCTGCTTGCGGCCGGCGCGGTTGGCGAGTTCGGCCCGATTCTGCTGCTCACGCTCATCCTCTCCGCCCAGAGCACCTTGCACAACGCCCTTATTCTGATCGCCTTCATCGTGTTGAGCGTCGTGGTGGCGCTGTTTGCGGTGCGCTCCTCCGAGCGCACGCTGCCGCTCTTTGAGCGCACCTTGGAGAGCAGCTCACAGCTGGCCGTGCGTTGGATTGTGGTGCTGGTCTTCGCGCTTGCGCTGCTCGCCTCCGAACTGGGTCTTGACTTGCTGCTCGGGGGGTTTGCCGCGGGCATCATCACGCGCGAGGTGCTCAAGACACGCGAGCTGCCGGGGTTCGATTCCAAGCTCACCGCGGTTGCCTTCGGCGTCTTCGTGCCGTTCTTCTTTGTCGTCAGCGGCATGAACCTCGACGTCGATGCGCTCTTCTCCAGCGTCTCCGGCGTCATCAAGCTGATTGTCTTCTTCTTTCTCTTTCTGATCGTGCGAGGCACTCCTGCGCTTGTGCTCTACCGTGGGGTGCTTGCCGCGCGCGATCGCACCGCGCTTGCCTTCATGACATCCACCCAGCTGCCCCTCGTGCTTGCCATCACAACTGTCGCCACCGACACCGGGCACATGCGCTCCTCGACCGCCGCCGCGCTGGTGGGCGCCGCCGTGCTCTCGACGCTTGTCTTCCCCATGGTGGGCTTGCGTCTGCGCGGCGATCTGGCCGCCGCTGAGATGGCAGTCACCGAGGGCGGGGCTTGAGCGATGCGAGCTGCCGTTCTGCGCGAATATGGAGTGCCGCGCGCCGATGATTTCCAGGAGCCCGAGGCCGGTCCTGGGCAGGCGGTCGTGGAGGTGCTCGCCGCCGGCCTGAACCCTGTGGACGTCGCCATCTGCGCCGGGCGCTACTACGCCGGCAAGCCGCCGCTGCCACTGATCGCCGGGCGTGAGGGGGTTGGGATGCTGGAAGGCCGGCGCGTCTACTTCGACGCGCCGATCCTCCCGTATGGCTCGATGGCCCAGCGCGCGCTTGTCGACCCCCGCTCGACCTATCCGCTTCGCGACGGGATCGAGGACGGCGTTGCCGTGGCGCTTGGCATCTCCGGGCTCACCGCCTGGCTTGCGCTCACGGCGCGCGCGCAGCTGCGAGCGGGCGAGCACGTGCTGGTGCTCGCCGCCTCCGGGGTGTTGGGGCAGATCGCCATACAGGCCGCCAAGCTGCTCGGCGCGGGTCGTGTCGTGGCTGCCGCGCGCTCGCCCGAGGGTTTGCGCCGCTGCCTGGAGCTGGGGGCCGATGCCGCGGTCTCACTCGATCAGCCCGCCGATCTCGCAAGCGCCTTCGCCGAGGCCGCCGCGGGGCGCATCGATGTTGTTTTGGACCCTCTCTTTGGCGTGCCTTTTGTGGCCGCGATCAACGCCGCCAGCTTCGGCGCGCGGCTCGTTCAGATCGGCGCCGGCGCCGGTGCGCAGGCGACCCTCTCCTCCGCGGCGATCCGCGGCAAGATGCTCGTCATCATGGGGCACGCCATCGCCGCAATCGGACCCGAGGTCAAGCGAGATGCCTATCAGCGCCTGCTCGACGCCACCGCCGGCGGCGGTTTGAGCATCGAGGTCGATCCGCTCCCGCTTGAGCGAGTCACCGAGGCGTGGGATCGCCTTGCCGCCGGCGCCCACCGCAAGATCGTGCTCGTGCCTTGAGCGAGCCCAAGCGCTTCAGAACCTGGGATGGCCTGGAGATCGTCTACCGCGAATGGGGCGTGCCGACGGTGCCCAGGCCCGTCGTGCTGCACCACGGCTTCGTCGCCAACGGCGAGGCCAACTGGGTGGCTACCGGTGTCGTGGAGGCGCTCATCAGCGCAGGACGCAGGGTTATCGCGCCCGACGCGCGGGGTCATGGCGACTCAGATAAGCCGCACGACCCGGCCCGCTATGGCGAGCAGCGCATGGCTCAAGACCTTGCCGTCTTACTGGATGTGATCGCTGCGCCGCAGGTCGATCTGGTCGGCTACTCGATGGGGGCCGTCGTCTCTTTGCTCCTCGCCAGCGAGGATGAGCGCGTGCGGCGGCTGATCGTGGGTGGCGTCGGCTCGGGGGTTGTTGAGTGCGGTGGCGTGGACCGCCGTGCCGTCTCCAACGACTCCATCATCCAGGCGCTCAGCGTCGCGGACCCTGCCACGCTCACCGAGCCCGGAGCGGCTTCCTTTCGCATGCTCGCCGATGGTCTGGGCTCTGACCGCGAGGCGCTCCTCGCCCAGGCTCGCTCCGTTTACCGTGGTGGCGTCGAGCTCGCGCGCATCGCTGCCGCCACGCTCGTGCTGGCCGGCGGGGATGATCCGCTTGCCGTGCGCCCCGAGGTGCTTGCGGATGCCATCCCCGGCGCTGAGCTGCGCATCCTTGAGGGCAATCACGTTGGGGCGCTGGCCGACCCCCGTTTCGCACAGTCCATCGTCGACTTCCTCGCCTGAGCTGGCTCGCTGGGCATGAGCTTCGGCGAAGTTCTCGCGCTTGCGCTTGCCGGGCTTGGCGCGGGCACCATCAACACTGTCGTGGGCAGCGGGACGCTGATCACCTTTCCCGTGCTGCTCGCCTTTGGCTACGCGCCGGTGACGGCGAACGTCTCCAACACCGTCGGTCTTGTCCCCGGCTCTCTCTCCGGGGCTTTGGGCTATCGCCGCGAGCTGGCCGGCCAGCGCTCGCGCGCGATCCGGCTGGGCAGCATGTCGCTGCTGGGGGGCGCCACCGGAGCCGTGCTGCTGCTGGTGCTGCCCGCCTCTGCCTTCGAGGCGATCGTGCCCGTCTTCATCGCCATTGCGCTCGTGCTCACCGTGCTGCAGCCGCGCCTGAAGCTGTGGTTGGACCGGCGCGAACTCGACCTCGATGGCCGGGGGGCCCTGCTGCTGCCGCTCGCCATCTACCTGGTCGGGGTCTACGGCGGCTATTTCGGCGCCGCACAGGGCATCCTGCTGCTCGCCATTCTCGGCGTCGCCCTCGCGCAGGACCTGCATCGCACCAACGCGCTCAAGAATGTGCTCGCCGGACTCGTCAACGGCGTTGCCGCTGTCTACTTCATCTTTGCCGCGCACGTTGACTGGGGGCCGGCGGCTGTCATCGCCGCCTCCTCGATCCTTGGCGCCCAGCTCGGCGCGCGCTACGGACGGCGACTTTCGCCCGCCGCCCTGCGCGCGGTCATCGTCCTCGTCGGCACCTCGGCGATCGTTCGCCTGCTGCTCACCTGAGCCGCGGCTGCGTGCGTCGAGCGGTCTGACGCCGTGGCCGGTGGCATGGGAAACTCCCGGCGACCTCGCCTCTGACCCCGACAGCAAGGAGCCCCATGCCGAGCCTCAGCCGCCACGAGGACGTCTTTCTTCTCGACCTCGGCGATGATGAGAATCGCTTCAACCCCGATTGGGTTGGCAGTGTCAACTCGCTGCTCGATGAGGTCGAGGCGGCCGCGGCGCCGCGCGCGCTCGTGACCGTCGCGCAGGGGAAGATCTGGTCCAACGGACTCGACCTCGAATGGCTTGCCGCCAACCCGGAGAGCGCCAACGCCTTTCTCACGCAGGTGCACGAGCTGTTCGCGCGCATGCTGACGATTGGCGTTCCCACCGTTGCCGCGCTGCAGGGCCACACCTTCGCGGCCGGGGCCATGCTTGCGCTCGCCCACGACCAGCGCGTGATGCGCGCCGACCGCGGGTACTTCTGCCTGCCCGAGGTCGACATCAACATCCCCTTCAGCCCCGGCATGAGCGCGCTCGTGATGGCGCGCCTGCCGATCGCCGCGGCGCACGAGGCGATGACCACCGGGCGCCGCTACGGGGGCGCCGATGCGCTTGCTGCCGGGATCGTTCAGGCTGCCGTCAGCGAGCAGGAGGTCCTCCCGCATGCCATCGCGCTTGCTGCCCCGCTTGCCGGCAAGGACCCCGCCACGCTTACCGCCATCAAGGGGCGCATGTATGCCGGCGCGGTCGCCGCGCTGCAGGACGCGCAGGCCAACAGCATTTCCCTGCCGGGGAGCTAGACGCCAGGCTTCATCTGACGGCGCAGCAGGGCTCGCAGCGTTGAGCCGTTGCGATAGCCCACCAGCGGCGCTATCTGCTCATAGCTCATGTCGCTCGTGCGACGGAGGTGGTTGGCGTGCTCCACGCGCAGGCGCTGCACCAGCGCGTGGGGGGTCAGGCCGGTGCGCGCGCGCGTGTGACGCTCCAGTGTGCGCCGCGTCGTGCCGATCGCGCTGGCCGCGACATCGATGTTCATTTCGGTATCCAGATGCTGGCGTGCCCAGTCCTCGAACTCGCTCACCAGTCCATCGGCGACCGCCAGATAGCCGATCGCTGCTTCCACGCTCAGCGCGGGGCGCTCGTCCACCAACAGGAAGCGCGCGACCGCATCCGCCAGCTGCGGGCTTACGCGCGAGACCAGGCTCATCGCCAGGTCGATGTGCGCGAACGCCGCGCCTGCTGTGGTGATCGGTCCGCTGTGGATCACCATGCGCGACATGTCCAGATCGATCTGCTTGTAGCGGCGGCGGAACTCACCTGAGAGCCACCAGCTCGTCGTCGCCGTGCGGCCATCCAGCACACCTGCCTCCGCGAGCACGAACGTGCCCGTGCAGGCTGCCGCCAGGCGCGGGGCGTCCTGCTCGCGGTTGGCCAGCCAGTTGCGTGCCTGGCGCACATCGCGGCTTGCCAGCGCTTCTTCGAGGGTCAACGGGGTTGCTACGCCGAGGCCGGGAATCGTCAGGACATCGAGCGTGGCCAGGGCGTCGTCATCGCCCACGCGGTGATCCATCTTCAGCGTCAGGCCGCTCGCGGTCGCCACGCGCGCGCGGCTGCCGAACGTCGCCACCTCGATCGCGTCGATCGCAGGGTCCACCAGCGGGCGCAGCCCCTCGGCCGTGCGCATCACATCGAGCAGCGTCGTCAGTCCTGAATCAAAACAGCCAGGGACCGCGACGATACCAACGCGCATGTCGCACATGATAGTCGACGCGTCGCATTTCCTATCAGGGTCTGGGCGGCATCACTCACCCGCTCAGGGCCACGGCAGCCCGCGGTATCGAGCGCGGCGGCGCCCGCGCGCGAGCTGGCGGTTGCGGTGGGCCTGCAGGCGGGCCTCGACGGCCTCGATATCCGAGGCAGGGCCAAGTAGGCGCCAACCGTCGCGCACGAAGGGGAGCATTGTGAAGGCGATCACCCAGCCGGGCCAGAAGTTCGCGTCGGCGCCGGAGGCTAGCCAGATGACGACGCAGACGGCGGATACGCTCAGTGAGCCGCCTGCCTCCTGGAGCAGGCGGCGGCGCAGGCGCGACTTGCGCTTGCTCAGCTCCAGCTGCACCGAGGAGGCGCTGACCGGCAGGTCAGAATGCAGCGCTTCGAGGTCGGCGTAGGTGGTGGCGCGGTAGACGCCGCCGATTCGCTCCTCCAGCTCCTCGGCGGTGAGCCTGCCTGCCACGGTGTGCTCGTGCAGCTCCTCGATCAGGCGCTCACGATCGGCATCCGAGACTCGCAGCTGGGATGGATCGCTCATGCCAAAAGATTAGTGGACGCGGCGAGTTCGTCGGGCGCGCACCCGGCAGGCATCACCTGCCGTGACACTGCATCAGGCCACGGATTCCAGGCCAGTCCTGTCGCGACGCGTCAACGTGTCTATTAGGTCATTGCGCCCCACCGTCACCCGCACTCCATGCTTGGGCGCCAGCGTGACCCCGCGCAGCACGACAGGATCTGGCCGATCGCGCAGGAGCGCCAGCTCAACCGCCGGCACCGCGACGCGCAATGCCTCGGCCATCTCTGCCTGCGCGAGCGCGGCGCCGATGCAGCGACGAATGCCGCCGCCGAAGGGCAGCCACGAGTAGGACTCGGCGCCCTCGTCGATAAAGCGCTCGGGACGGAACTCGTGCGGCCGGGGGTATAGGTCCTCGCGCAAATGCACCAGGGCGATTCCGGGATACACCTTCACGCCGGCCGGCAGCTCCCTGCCCGCCACGGTGCGCGTAACCGTCAGTGTGCGCTCAGCTGCATCGATCACCGGGCGCAATCTCAATGTCTCCTTGACGACGGCGTCGAGGTAGCTGTCGTCCTCGCCAATGGCGATTTCCTCGCGCAGCCGCTTGAGCACCGGCCGGTTGCGCAGCAAAAGCTCGAAGGCGAAGGCTAACCCTGTCGCGGTGGTCTCATGCCCTGCGCCCAGCATTGTGAAGAGCTCATCGCGCAGCTCAGCGTTGCTCATCGCTCGCCCATCCTCATCGCGCGCGCAGAGCAACAGTGACAGCACGTCGCCGCGCTCCTCCAGGTCGGGCTCGCGCCGGCGCTCCTCGATCTCCTCATACAGCAGTGCATCTGCCGCGCGCAAGCGCTGCGCGAACCGTTTGCCGGGGCTCAACGGCCCAAGGTCCTTGCGCGCCGCGGCGAGCACGAAGATCGGACTGCTGTCGATCACCGCTCCCAGCCGTGCGCGCAGGCGCTCCACCCGCTCTGGTCGTGTCACTCCGAACACGGCTCGACAGATCACCTCGAAGGTCAGTGAGCGCATGCGCTCACGCAGCACGAGCTGCTCACCTGGGAACCAGCTGGCGACCTCGCGCTCTGCGACTTCGCGGGTGATCTGCCGAAACGTACCGACGCGCGAGCCCTGAAAGGGCGGCAGCAGCAGCTTGCGCTGGCGCAGGTGCTCGGGTCCATCGAGCACCAGCACCGAATGCGCTCCCAAGACCGGTTCCAAGAAAGAGTTTGCCTCGCCCGCCAACAGGTCGGACTGATCGCCAGTGAACAGCTCGCGGATCGCGTCGGGATCGGCGACATATACCCCCGTCCCAAAGCCCGTCAATCGCACCGTGAACAGATCGCCGTAGCGTGCGTGCCAGGCGCGCAGCATCTCCACCGGCCTGCGTACAAAACGCAGCGTGGTCAGGGCGGATGGGCCGCGAGGTCCAGGCGGGAGCCCCATTGGATGATGAGCTTAGAGCTTACGCTGGGTGCCGCTCAGCGACCGTCAGCTCGTCCACGTGCAGCTTGCCGACACGCAACTCGCCGACCTCCAGGCTTGCTGCCGAGGCTGCCGGAGTGCTCCATCCGCTCGTCTCCTTTCGCGTTGCTGGGCACCGCTTACTGTACGGTGAACGTGGCCTTCATGCCCAATTCTTCGTGGGCAGGCAGCGCGCAGTAAAAGGTGTAGCTCCCAGGGGCCAGGTGGAACTCCACATCTGAATGGTGGCCCGGCAATACGATTCCCACGGCGCCCACGTCGGGGCCGCCGCCGGCGGGGCGGATGTGGAGATCATGTTCGTCTTGGCCCGCATTGACCAGCTCTACCACGGTCGCGCCGGCTTGCGTGCTGGGGCGCGAGAGAGTCAGGCTGAACTCCTTGGCGCTCACCTGCACGTGCCCCGGAGGATTTGGAGCTACGCCTACGGGCGGGCTTTCCACCGGCGTGACTTCGCTCGGTGGCGTTGTCGGGATGCCCGGCTGCGGAGCGTTTGGCGCTGAGATTGATGGGTATCCCGCCGGCCCCCCACCAGGGGCGGAGCCGGGAGCGATCGGGGTTCCGGGAACGTGAGCGTGGCTCGCCGGCTTGCGCCGTGGCACTGCCTTGCAGCGCTTGCGCTTGTGCCTGTGGCGGCGGCGTTGGCACTCGTGCTTGCCCACGTCGCGCGCGCCGCGCGGCTTTTGTCCCTGCTCGTGGTGCTTGACGGTGTGTGTGACGGAGGTGCTTGCGCCTAGCGCCACTGCCCCCGTCGCCCCAGCCAGGCACAGCGCCGCGCTTAGCGCGCCCACCATGCGGCGCCAGGCGCGAAACCTCACTTGACGAGCACCGGCCTGGGCAACGAGGCGGCGCCGGGGATCACCAGTCCGGCTTCGGTCTGAAACCACTGCTCCAGCAGCGAGCAATAGAGCGCGCGGAAGTCGCTCGTGTTGCGCAGGTTTTCGTTTTCATCGAGCTGGCTGAGACCGGGGAATTCGCCGACCATCTGGCCCTTGGCCCGCGTGCCGATAACGAAGGCCGCGCCGGCCGCGCCGTGGTCGGTGCCCGAGCCGTTTTCTTCCGGGCGCCGACCGAACTCCGACCACAGCTCCACCAACACACGGTCGGCCAGGCCGCGCGCTTCCAGGTCACGCTGGAAGGCGACCACCGATTCGACCGTCGCGCCCAGGTTGCTCTTTAGCGTTTCCGCCTCGTCGCTGTGGGTGTCATAGCCGCCGACGCCGTTCAGCGACACACAGCGGATCGGCATGCCGGCGTGCAGCAGCGCCGCCAAAGCTTCCAGGCGTTCGGGGAAGGCATCGCCCTTGGGGTATGTGACCGGCGAGGTGTATGTCGGTTCGCCGTTGCTGCCCACGAACGAGGCCATCTGGCCGAGCACGATGCTTGTGTCAAGCGAGGCGCCGCGAGCCTGCGCATAGGCGGGGGAGGGAGCCGGCAGGGCACCCAGGTCGCCATAGGCCCGCACGGCCGGGGCCATCACTGGTTCATCCACGCCATAGGCCCACAGGCGGTAGTCGGCAGAGGTGGATACCGCTGCCACGGGCACTTTGGTCGTCGCCAGCGCAGGGGCCAGGCTGTAGTCAAGGCTCAAGCCCTGCAGGGGGTTGTCTTCTTCGCCGGTGGCGTCCAGCAGGCGGCCCAGCCAGCCGCTGCGCGTTTCGGTGTCGAGCTGACCGACCTCCCAGTAGTGACGGCTGGTGAAGTGGCTCTCATCGGGCGGGTCGTAGCCCACTGCCGGCAGCACGCTGACCTTGCCCTCGCCGTGCAAGGTCGCAAGTCCCTGAGCCTGCGGGTGCCACATCAGGCGGTCGTCTTCGCTGAATATCGTGCCTTCGCCTTCCTTGAGCGCGAGCGTGGGCCGCAGCTGCGTATACCTGGCGTCACCGATCGGCGCCAGCACCGACATCGCGTCCCAGCCGCCTTCCATGAAGATCGACACCAGGACCTTCTTAGCCGGGCCTTCCGCGGCCTTCGCGATGCCCTCTTCGAAGTGCCTCACGCCCAGCATCGAAGCGCCGTATACCGACAGCGCCGCGCCCGCCGAGCGCAGCAGGAAGGTACGTCGGTCAAGGCCCGTGCCGGCCGGTATCGGCATGCCCGGCTCGATCTTCGGCAGGCCCTGGCCTGCCGCCGCTACGCCCTTGCGCAGTAACTGCGCGCGGTTGAAGTCATTGCATGCGCACGCCTTTGGCATCCTCAGCTCACCTGCATGTCCGGAGATGTCGCGATCAGCATCCGCAGTGCGTTCTGCCGTATCGCCCGATAAGGGCTCTGCTGCCACTTTTCCGTCGAGCCGTTCAGGCAGGTTTCCGCGAAGGTCTGCAGGCGCGCCTCGCTTTCAGGGCTCAGCAGCGGATTGCCCCAGTAGGCCATCGCGCTTTCCAGCGCCTGTGGGCCTTCCTCGCTGGCGGGGTAGTCCGAGCCGCCTTCTTGCCAGGGATCCACGTAGGTCTTCTGCGTGACGTAGTTAGCCAGTTCCCAGCGCGCCTTTGCCGTGGAGGTGTCAAGCCAGCGCGAGTAGTCCCAGCCGGAGACGTTGGGCGGGTGAAACAGCTGCTGGCCCGCGCCGCTGCCCAGCCATGCCCAGGCGTTTGTGTCCACGTAGCGGCCCACGGCGCGCAGCAGGCCCGCGTTGTAGACGACCGGCGGTGTCACCATCTCCGGGCCTTCGTAGAAGTCGGGGTGTTGCAGAATCGCCTCCAGCACCGCGCCGATGCTGAAACCCGAGCTCAGGTACAGGCCTTGCAGGGAGCCCAGCGTGGCGGCGTCGGGCGGGGTGGGGATGAAGTAACCCCACAGCTTTGTCACGAAGAACGAGGCGTGCAACGGGTGGTTGACGCACAGACGCACGGCGTCTTCCCAGCCCCAGTTACCGGTCTGGCCGAACACGGTCTTGGTGCCGTTGTCGTGGTGGTGGGGGTCGAAGCGGAAGTTGTGCAGGCCCAGCTCGTCTGACCATTCCGCTGTCCAGCCCGTCAGCGCTCGTGCCATTTCGCGCACGTCATCCTCGGTGTAGGCGCCGCGATCGGCGCCCAGCGAGAACAGCTCCATCATCTCGCGCGCATAGTTCTCGTTGGGATCGTCCTTGTCGTTGTAGATCCCGTCTAAGAACACCAGCATCGCCGGGTTCTGGGTGATCGCCATGAACAGGTCCTGGAAGCTGCCCAGCGCCATGTTGCGGAAGAGTTCGTTCTGGTCCAGCATCATCTGCTGGTCGTTGACCTTGTCGTCGCTGTTGGCGAACCAGTCGTGCCACATCAGCGTCAAGCGCTCCACCAGCTGCTGATCGCTGCGCACCATGCGATCGAGCCACCAGCAATGGTCATCGCCCCACTGATCCGCCGGCGCCAGGGGGTTGCCTTCGTCGTTGGTGGGCGTCGGGCCGTTCAGGGTCGCCGGACCGTTGGGGCGGGTCATTTCGTAGATCACGTCCTGCAGCGGGCGGCCCACCTTGGCTTGTGCTTCGCCGGAGCGCCCGCCGAAGCCCGCGCGCCACATCAGGCGGTTCATGTGCGCGAGCGTCGTGGGCACGCTGTACACCGGCGCTGGGGTGTTCGAGGGCGGCGGTGGCGAAGGGCCGGCTGCCACTGGCGCCAAAGGGGCTCCGGGGGCGCCCTTGTGCAGCGTGGAATGGCGCTTCTTGTGCTTGCGCTTGTGGTGCTTGTGCTTGCCGTGGTGCTTCTTGTGGTGCTTGGTGTGATGCTTAGGCTTGCCGTGCGCTCCCTTGGTGTGGTGTTTTTCGGGCTTCTTACGCGAGCGGGCCTTGCGCCTGAGGAGCATGCCCCGGCTATCGGCCCGTCAGGCGGCCTGTTCTCGCACGACCGGCAGGGCCTAAGCGTATGTCGTATTGGAGCCCGCGCCTCCTCAAGGGGGCGCGGGGAGGTGTTCGGGGAGAGCTTGGCGGGTTCTCTATTGACAAGTGCTATGGGTCTCGTGTACAGTCTCTTTTTGTAATGGCATGCCTGGGTGGATGTCTGACATATGGTCGGTTTGGGCCGGTCTCTTGTTGCCGGCTTGCAGCTCAGCAGGGTCTGTTGGAGAGGGACTGAACCGGAACTTTTGAGGGAGATGTCGTTCGCGTGGAGTCGTTTTCGACATACGTGCCGGGAGTCGTTGTGAGCCCTATGGGGGGTCTAACTAGATGCGTCAGCATCACTGACGCATCTCTCTCTCTCTCTCTCTCTCTCTTGGCCGGGTCGACTAGCTTCTAGGGCCCTTCGCCGCGGTCGTAGGGCGGCTGGTACCGGCCTGGCGGGCCGGTTTGATCTTTTGTGTGCGCGTCGTATGCGCCTTTCGTTGTCGTCTTGGCGAGGTGGCGCAGTCGGTCGCAAACCGACGAGCCGAGCCTCCTTATTTCAACCACAGGAGGGGATCGCTCGATGAGCGCTCGTAAATTTACCCTGGCTGGATTGACGGTCTTGTGCGCAATGATCAGCACCCTGGCGCTTGCGAGCGTTCCGGCGCTGGCGCTGAAGGAATACGCCTCCGCGCCAGGCAGCCCATTCGGCGGCGAAGGCTCGGGAGACGGGCAGTTCACCAACCCCGCTGGGGTAGCGGTGAACGACTCGATAGAACCGCTTCTGGAACCGGCCGCGGGCGACGTGTATGTGGCCGACGAAGGCAGTAACCGAATCGAGCGGTTCAGCCCCAGCGGCGCGTTCATTGCCGCGTGGGGATGGGGCGTCAGCGACGGTGAAGAAAAGTACGAGGTCTGCACGAGCGGCTGCCGCGCGGGCCTGGCAGGGTCCGGCGCGGGGCAGTTCTCCAGCCCGGAGGGGGTCGCGGTGGACGACTCAGGGAACGCGCTGGATCCCTCCTTGTGGGACGTGTACGTGGCGGACAACGGCAACAGGGTCATCGACACGTTCAGCGCGAGCGGGGAATACAAGCGCCAGTTGACAGGGACGTGCGCGGTCGGGCCATGTGCAGGCGAAGAAAGATTCGGGACACTGCACGGCGTCGCCATCGATCCCTCGGGAAATGTATGGGTCTACCAGGGCTACGAACCCGAAACGAACGAGGTCGATGAGTTCAGCGACACCGGAAGCTTCATCAGGTCGTTCAAAACCGGGCTTGGCGCGCAGCCCGGTATGGCGGTCGACCCGGACGGCAACGTCTACGTGGTCGATGACAGCAGCCGGATCTTCAGGTTCCACGCCGCGACGGGTCAACGCAATCTCAGCCGCTTTAGCACGAATGTGACCGGTCTGGCGATCGATCCGGCGACCGGTGGCGTGCTGGTCGACAGCGCTGGCAGCATCGCTTTATACGGGCCCTCGCCAACGGAAGAATCGGTTCCGTTGCAGACTTTTCCGGCTGAATCCCTGGCTGGGTCCGGGGGCCTCGCGGTCGGCCCGGAGTCGGTTGTCTACGCGAGCGATCTGGGCGGCGATGACGTCGCGTTCTTTGAAGCCCTCCTGTTCCCGGTGGTGAGCACCCAGGCGGCCACGGGGATCATGGAAACGAGCGCGACGTTGCGCGGGAGCGTAAATCCCGAAGGCGACGCGCTCACGGATTGCCATTTTGAATACGGCCTCGAAGCGTCCTACGGTGCGAGCATCCCGTGCGCGCAGAGCTCGGCCGAAATCGGCGAAGGCAGCCAGCCGGTGTCAGTGAGCGCCGATGTCACCGGTCTGCAGCTTCGCAGCAGGTACCACTTCCGTCTGGTTGTTGCCAACGCCAACGGCGCGAGAGAGGGCGAGGACGAAACCTTCTTTACGAGCGCCGCCCCGGTCGTCGAAGACGAGTCGCTCTCCAATGTCACCTCGGTCGGTGCGACCGTGAGCGCCCGGGTCAACGCCGCCGGGCTGCCCACCGGGTACCACGTGGAGTACGTCAGCGAAGCCCAGTTCACGGCAGGCGGGTTCTCGGGGGCAAGCGCCGTGCCTGTCCCCGACGCCGCTCTCGGCGCGCCCAGGGAAGGCGTCGGAGTGCAGGTTCAGCTGAGCGGCCTGCAGCCTGGCACTGCCTATCGCCTCCGGCTGGTTGCGAGCAACGCGCGCGGTGGCACCGCAGGCGCCGCAATAACGTTCACCACCGCACAGTCCGCCGCCGCGTCGTCGCTGTCACTACCCGATGAACGCGCGTATGAGCTGGTGTCTCCGCTGGGGAACGGAGAGGTCTATCTGCCGGAAACCAACGCAGGAGGAGGCGAGGGGGGCGGCGACGCCATCACGGTCGAGGCGTTTCGAGCCGCGGCCGATGGCGATGCGATGGCGTATGACGGGGCCCCTCCGGGTTCCGGTGTGGGTGGCAACGGCAATCAGGGAAGCGAAGCCAGTGGCAACGTATATCTGGCGAGCCGTGCTGAAGATGGCTGGGCGGCGAGTGACATTTTGCCACCCCCCAACGAAGAACACGAATCGGAACTGTCCTACCAGGGGTTCTCCAGCGATTTATCGAGGGGATATTTCAAGTCGCCCGATCAGCCGCCGCTGGCCGGTGCGCCGGTGTGCGGCGTCGCCCCGGATGGCTATCAGGGGAGCGCCCTCTATTCGCGCAAAGGCGCCGATGGCAGCTTTGCCACCTTGTTCACGAGCACTTTGACGCCCGAGGACTGTGGACGGCCATTGTTCGCGGGCTCCTCGGCGGACGGCTCTCATGTCCTGTTCCAGTCAGAAGCCGCGTTGATCTCGCCTGCGATCGCAACCGCCGGTCTCAGCTTCGGCATTCGCAATGTCTGTGAATTCGAATGCAATCTGTATGAGTCGGTCGGCGGCGTGTTGAGCTTGGTGAATGTGCTGCCCGGTGGGGAAGTCAGTCCGAGTGCGATGTTCGGTGGGCCGCCCAGCCTCAATGGCAGCAATGGCCAGAGGCGAGATCAGCCCGACTTCAGCGGCGCCATCTCGGCCGATGGGTCGCGTGTCTTCTGGTCGGATTTGAGCACCGGTGTGGTGTATGTGCGTGAGGACGGTGTGCGCACCGTTCAGGTCTCCGCTGGCTCGGCGCGGTTCTGGACGGCGAGCGTGAATGGCCGCTACGCGTTTTACAGCGAAGGCGAAAAGCTGCTGCGGTTCGATGTTGAAGGCGGGACGCGGGAAGAGCTCGCGGGCGCCGGTGCGGGCGTGCAGGGGGTTGTTGGGACCAGCGAAGACGGCTCATATGTGTACTTCGTGGCGGACGGCGCACTTGCGCCGGGGGCAGGCCAGGGCACCTGTCATGAGCTGGAAACCGAAGAAGAAGAAAACGTGAACAGGTGTGACCTGTATGTCCTGCACGTGGGAGAGCCTGTGAGGTTCATCGCGAGGCTGGCCGCCGAAGATAACAACATTAAAGGCGATGAGGTGAACATCGATGTCGGGGATTGGCAGCCGGGTCCTGGTTACAGGCTGGCTGAGGTGACGCCCGGCGGCCAGGGTCTCGTGTTTGGCTCGATACTGCCTCTCACCGGCTATGACAATCACGGTCTGCCGGAGGTGTTCGTGTATGAGCATGAAGCCGGTGGCGGGCAGCTGTCCTGTGCCTCGTGCAATCCCAGCGGCGCGCCGCCGAGTGAAGAACGCCCGCGCTCAGCCGGCAATGGGTTGGGGGCGTTCTTGACCACCAGCTTGCAGGGCACCTATGCATTGCGGTCGATATCCGACAATGGCAGCCGCGTATTCTTCAACACTGCGCAGCCGCTGGTGGCGCGGGACAGCAATGGCCTAGTGGACGTGTATGAGTGGGAGCGCCAGGGCACGGAAGGCTGTCAAGCCGCCGGTGGTTGTGTCTATCTGCTTTCGGGTGGCACCAGCAGCGACGACTCCCTATTCCTCGACGCGAGCGCGAACGGGAGCGATGTGTTCTTCGTGACGCGTGCCCGGCTCGTGTCTGAGGATCGAGATGAAAACCTCGAGGTCTACGATGCGCGCGCGCCGCACGTCCCCGGGGAAACGGTCGGCTTCCCGCGGGTCACCCCAGCGGTGTGCTTGGGGACGGACTGCCGGGGTGTGCCGCCCGCGCCGCAGGTGTTCGGAGCGCCGGCGAGTGTGACGTTCAGCGGTGCCGGGAACCTTGCGGCACCCGCGCCCGCGGTCAAGCACAAACCCAGGTCGAAGGCCAAGAAGAAGGTGTGCAGGCGGGGCTTGACCCGCAGGCACGGCAGGTGCGTCAAGGCGAAAGCGAAGGCGCCCACGAAGGCGAAGGCGCCCGTTAGGCACGCGAAGAAGGGGAGCAGAGGATGACTAGTCGATCGCAACGCTCGATCCGCAGCGCGGTCCTGACGCTCGTGCTGGCGGGGTGCGCCCTGAGCCTGCTGGGCGCCCCGGCGTGGGCCGCGGGTCCGGGTGCGGGATGGGAGGTTGCCTCACGGGCCATTCCGACGAACCTGGTGCCGGGTCACAAGGGCGTGATCGAAGTCGCCGTCTTCAACACGGGTGCGGAGTCCAGCAGTGGTGAGATCACGGTGACCGACACGCTGCCGCCCGGTGTGACCGCCACGGACGCCGGAGAGCCTCTGAACGACCATTTCCCCGAAGAAGCGACCGTTGGGCACTCTCAATGGGATTGCACGGGTATCGGGAGCGGCGTCGTGACGTGCGAAAGCAATCTCGCCGGTCTGCCCGAAATCGAGGGGGGCGCGGGAACCGGAGTGCCGACTTCGATCATCGATATCGCTGTGCAAGTCGCGCCGGGAGTCGCGGAAGGCGCTGCCCTCAACGGTGTGTCGGTCGCGGGTGGCAGTGCGCTGGGCGCGGCGAGCAGCGCGGACACCGTGACGATCAGCTCGACCCCCGCGGTCTTCGGGATCACGGGCTTCGACGGCTGGTTCAGCAACGCGGATGGGACGCTTGACACCCAGAGCGGCTCCCATCCATACGCGTTGACCTTCAACATCGCTTTCCCGTTGACGCTGAACAAGCAGGGCGAACAGGCTTCCCCCGGTGGCAAGGAACCGCGGGTCATCGCGGTGGGCCTGCCGCCGGGAGTGATCGGCGACACGGACGCGGTGCGACAGTGCACTCAGGAAGAGTTGGAGAAGGAAAGCTGCCCTGGGGGCAGCCAGGTCGGCATCATGTACCCCAAGAGCCCGACGATCGCCAATAGCAATCTCATGTTGTTCAACATGGTTCCTCCACCGGGGATCCCGGCGGAGTTCGGGGGATTGTTCGCTAGCGTTCCGGTGCGTCTTGACGTGGGCGTCCGCTCTGGTGGCGACTACGGGGTCACGACGTTCTCCAACAACACCAAGCAGACATATGGGCTTCAGTACGCGCGGGTGAGCCTGTGGGGCGTTCCCGGAGATCCCAGCCACAACCACTGGCGCAGCAACAATTACTTCGGATGCCCAGAAGGAGCACCACCGTCCGGAGCGCAGTTCTGCCAGCCACCTGAATCGCACCCCAGGGCGTTCCTGACACTGCCGGTTGCCTGTGAAGGACCGCAGCCATTCTCGATCTTCGCAAATACGTGGCAGGACCCGAGCCTCACCGCGGAAGCGAGCTTCCGCTCGCACGATGCCAACGGCTTGGCAAGCGGACTGGGGGGCTGTGAACATCTGACCTTCGACCCGTCGATTGCGACGGCGCTGGACACGGCCAGGGTGAACACCCCGGCCGGGCTGACGGTCGATGTGCACTTCTCGCTGGAAGGCCTGACCGAACCGGAAAAGCTGATGCCCTCGGACATGAAGGACGTGACCGTGACGCTTCCCGAAGGCCTGGTCGTCAACCCGGGCCAAGCCAACGGGCTCGTAGCGTGCCAGGAAACCGAAACGTCGTTGAAGCGCAAGCCAGATGGCGAGGAAAACAACGGTCCCGCGTCCTGCCCGGCGGCGTCGAGGGTTGGGACGGCGAAGATCCGCTCGCCGCTGCTCGAAGCCGACCCGGAAAAGGAAGTCGAAGGCAGCGTGTACCTGCTGCAGTCAAATCCCCCCGATCTGAGGCTGCTCATCGCCGGCTCCGCTGACGGCGTGAACATCAAAGTCGTGGGGACGGTGCACCTGGACGAACGCACAGGTCGCTTGACGGCGACGTTCAAGAACACGCCTCAGCTGCCTTCGAGTGACATCCGCCTGACGTTCAACGGCGGTCCGGGAGGCGCGCTGATCACACCTCGGGCTTGCGGCGCGTACACGACCAACACGGACTTCACGCCGTGGAGCACCCCCTACACCCCGGATGCGACCCCCTCGGCACAATTCGGCGTCAGCGAAGGTGTTGGCGGTGGCGCGTGCCCGAGCGGAGAACCGTTCAGTCCGTCGATGATCGCGGGGATGGTGAGCAATCAGGCTGGTGGGTTCAGCCCGTTGAGCGTGACGCTCTCGCGCCGGGACTCCGAACAGGACGCCAGCAGTATCTCTGTGACCACTCCGCCTGGGCTGCTGGCGATGCTGAAGAGCGCGGAACGTTGTGGTGAACCGCAGGCCAGTCAGGGCGCGTGTGGCCCAAACAGCCTGATCGGGCATACCACCGTCGCTGTGGGCGCCGGCCCCGACCCGTTTGTGGTTCACGGTGGTCAGGTGTTCTTGACGGGCCCTTACAGGGGCGCGCCGTTCGGGTTGAGCGTGGTGGTGCCGGCCCTCGCCGGGCCGTTTGACCTCGGGAACGTGGTCGTGCGGGCGGCGATCGGCATCGACCCGCATACCGCCCAGCCCACGATCGTCAGCGACCCGTTGCCGAGGATCCTCGATGGGGTGCCGTTGCAGATACAGACGATCAACGTGACAGTGGACCGGGAAGGGTTCATGTTCAACCCCACCAACTGCCAACCACTGGCGCTCACGGGGATTGTCACGAGCACCCATGGAGTGAGTGCCCCGGTCTCCAGCCGCTACCAGGCAGCGAACTGCACGGCGCTGCCGTTCAAGCCATCGTTCAAGGTCTCCACGCAGGCCAAGACAAGCAAGAAGGGTGGGGCGAGCCTGGATGTAAAGGTCGGCTCTGGAGCAGGGCAGGCGAACATCGGCAAAGTTGCCGTGGCCTTGCCCAAGGCGCTGCCGTCGCGGTTGACGACGATTCAGCAGGCGTGCACGGAAGCCGCGTTCAATGCGAATCCGGCGTCGTGCCCGGTGGGCTCGAACATCGGGATGGCGACCGCACGGACACCTATGCTCATGAGCTCGCTTGTGGGCCCGGCGTACCTGGTGTCTCATGGTGGCGCGGCGTTCCCGGATTTGGTGATCGTCCTGCAGGGTGAAGGCATCACGCTTGATCTCCTCGGCAGTATCGACATCAAGAAGGGAGTTACCAGCAGCGCGTTCAACGCTGTGCCCGATGCGCCGATCAGCTCGTTCGAGTTGAGTCTGCCCGAGGGCCCGCACTCGGCGCTCGCGGCTGTCGTCCCGGCGAAGAAGAAGGGGAACCTATGTGGCACGAGTCTGACGATGCCAACCACCCTCACCGGGCAGAACGGGGCTGTGGTCAAGCAGAGCACGAGGATCAGCGTCACCGGCTGCCCCAAAGCCAAGAAGAAGGCCAAGCACCATAAGAAGGTCAAGAGGGGGTAGGGCCGGGTGTCGACGGTCATGTCATCCACTCGCAGCGGGCACTCCTCGCGTGGCGTGGCCGCTGCTCCACATGGTGGGGAGAGCGGCCTGGGGCGTTCGCGAGTGAGTGAGATCCAGCGCGCGCGGATGCTGCGCGCGATGGCGGAGGTCGCCGCGCACGAGGGTGCGCAGAACGCGAGCGTGGCACGAGTGGTGGCGCGCTCTGGTGTCTCAAGGCGCACTTTCTACGACCTCTTTGAGGATCGCGAAGACTGCTTCCTGGCTGCCTTCGAGGACGCGTTACGGCGAGTCTCCGAACGCGTACGCCCTGCCTATAAGGGGTCGGGGCGCTGGCAGGCCCGGGTCAGGGCTGCCCTGCTTGAGATTCTCCAATTCATTGAGGATGAGCCCGATCAGGGGCGCGTCCTAATAGTCGAGAGCCTCGTCGCGGGGCCGTGCGCGGTGCGCCGCCGCGTGGAGGTGATCGCTTTGCTTGTCGACGCGGTGCGCGAGGGCGCGAGTGAGACGCGGCCCGCCTATGGACAGCCTGCCCTCAGCGCGGAGGGGGTCGTTGGCGCGGTCCTATCGGTGATCCACGCAAGGCTGCTGCCGGGGCAAGCCGGCGCGCCGAGCAGCCTCCTGAACCCACTGATGGGGATGATCGTGTTGCCTTATCTTGGCCCGGCCGCCGCGCGCCGCGAGAGCGAGCAGCCTCTGCCGGCGCCCTCAAGGCGATCCCCCACGCCGCGCGGGGACCCGCTGCGCGATCTCGATATGCGTCTGACCTACCGCACCGTGCGCGTGCTCGTCGCGATCGCTGCGCATCCCGGGGCCTCTAACCGGCGGGTCGCCGAGCAGGCGGGGATCGCCGACCAGGGGCAGATCTCAAAGCTGCTGCTGCGCCTGCAGAACCTCGGCCTGATCCACAATGGCGGTGAAGGCCCCGCGCGCGGCGAGCCCAACGCCTGGTCGCTCACACCCCGCGGCCAGGAAGTCGAGCGGACCATCCGCGAACAAACCCCACACCCACCGGCCTAACCCGCCACGAGCGCCCCCCGACGTGTCAGCGTCGCTTCGGTCTCGCGCAAGGCGTCTAGGAAGATCTCAAGCCCGCGCATCAAAAGCTCGCGCGTCAGCACCAGCGGCGGCAAGAACCGCGCCACGTTGCCGTAGTGCCCACCCAGCTCGATGATCAGACCCTTCTGTGCGCAGGCACGCCGCAGTTCGTCGGCCAGCTCCCGCCACGGCTCCTTCGTGTGCTCATCGCGCACCAGCTCGATGCCGATCATCAGGCCCCGGCCGCGCACCTCGCCGACGCTCGGCAGCTCTGCGGCCGCCTCGCGCAACGTGCTGAGGGCCAGCTCGCCCAGCCTCGCCGCGTGCGCCGGCAGGTCGTGCTCCAAGGTGAACTCCAGCGCCGCCGCACCGGCCGCCATCGCGGGCTGATGGCCGCGGAAGGTGCCGATGTGCGCGCCCGGCTCCCACGTGTCGAGCGCCGCCTCATAGGCGATCGCCGAGAGCGGCAGGCCGATGCCGCCCAGCGCCTTGCTCATCACGATCACATCCGGCGTCACCTCGTCGGCTTCGCAGGCCCACAGCGTGCCTGTGCGCCCGAAGCCCGTCTGGATCTCATCCGCTATCAGCGGCACCTCGTGGGTGTGCGTGATGCGCCTTATCTCTTTCAGCCAGCCTTTCGGGGGCACCACCGTGCCGCCCTCGCCCTGGATCGGCTCGACGATCACCGCCGCGGGCTTGGGCACGCCGCTGTGGGGGTCCTCCAGCGTGCTCTCCAGCAGCTTCGCGCAGGCCAGTCCGCAGCTGTTCGGACGCAGACCCAACGGGCAGCGGTAACAGTATGGGTAGGGCATGAAGTGCACAGGCGTGTCCACCGGCCCCGCGCAGGACGTGTCGCTGGTCACCGCCAGCGCGCCTTCGGTCATGCCGTGGTAGCTGCCCTGAAAGGCCACCACAGCGCGGCGGCCCGTGTGGCTGCGTGTCAGCTTCAAGGCCGCCTCCACCGCGTCGCTGCCGGTGGGGCCGCCGAAGTGCACCTTCGCGCTGCGCTTGAGCGCGCCCGGCATCGCGCGCTTGAGCGCGTGCATCAATGCCAGTCGCGCTTTCGTCGGGAAGTCCAGCGCGTGTGTCAGCTTGCGCTGCTGCTCGCTCGCCGCGCTCGCCGCCCGCGGGTTGCCATGACCGACATTCAGCGTCCCCGCTCCTCCGAAGAAGTCCAGGTAGGTGTTGCCATCGACATCCTTGACCGTCGCTCCCCTGCCCTCCTCCCAGGCGAGCGGCACGCTGCGAGGGTAGCTGCGCGCACGGCTCTCGACCGCCGCCTGTTCGGCCAGCATGCGCTGGGATTCGGGGCCGGGCACGTGGCCCGTCACCTGCGGCGCCGGCGCGAAGTGCAGCTCTTTGAAGCGCTCCTGGGCGGGCGCCGAGGGCGCCACGGGTGCTCGCGCGGCCGGCGGCGCAGTGTCGGAGGTCGGCTGGCCGCTCACTGCGCTCGCCATCCCGCTATCGCCGCCTGGCCGAGTGCCACGCCACCGTCGTTGGCCGGCACCAGTTTGTGGGTGTGCACCTGGAAGCCTGCCTGCTCAAGCGTCTCATACGCCCCGCGCAGCAGCCACTCGTTCTGCCACACCCCGCCACTCAGCACCACCTTGCGCAGGCCTGTGCGCCGCGCTATCTCCGTGCAGGTGCCGAGCACCATCGCCACCACCGTGCAGTGAAAGCGCAGGCTCAATTCCGCCGCTTTGCTTTCACCGCGCGCCATGAGCCCGGCCAGTTCCCGCACCATTGGGCGTACATCCACGCGCAGCGGCTGCTCTTCAGTGTGCAGCGCCCACTGCAGTCCTTCCGCACGCGTGCCTGGCTCAATCAGCTGTTCCAGCTCGATCGCCGCCTGCGCTTCGTAGTGGCAGTGCTCTCTCACCCCGAGCAGTGCGCTCACGCCGTCGAACAGCCTGCCCATGCTTGAAGTCAGCGGCGAGCTCACGCCCGCTTCGACCATCCTTGTCAGCACGTGTCTTTCCTGCTGACTGCGTGCGCTCACCACCGGCACCTGCTCCAGCTCGCCGCCCAGGCTTCCATGCGCCTGTGCCAGTAGCGAAAGGGCCACCCGAAACGGCTGTTCCACGGCCTTGTCTCCACCAGGCAGGCGGAAGTATTCAAGGTGTGCCGCGCGCTCAAAGCCGCTGTAGTCGCCTACCAGCCACTCGCCGCCCCAGATATTGCCGTCGATCCCGTAGCCCGTGCCATCGAAGATCACTCCCATCACCGGCTCATTCAGGCCGTGCTCGCACATGCAGGCCGCCATGTGCGCGTGGTGGTGCTGAACCTCTACCGTCGGCAGCGTTCGCTGCTCGCGCGCGAAGCGCGTGCTCATGTAGCCCGGATGCATGTCGTGCGCCACCACCTCTGGATTGACCTCCAGCAGCTTTGCCATGTGCCCGATCGCGTGCTCGAAGCTACGTCTTGTGGCGTCGTTCTTCAGGTCGCCGATGTGATGACTCAGAAACAGCTCATCCCCTCGTGACATGCAGATCGTGTTCTTCAGCTCTGCCCCCACGGCCAGTAGCGATGGCATCGCAAAAGGCGCCTTCAGGGGTATCGGCGTATAGCCACGCGCCCGCCTCAGCGGGCTCACCTCATTGCGCCCGCCAACCGTAACGGCGCGCACGATCGAATCGTCTACGCGCGTGTAGATGCCACGGTTGTTGATCAAGAACGCATCGGCTATGCCCGCCAGGCGCTCCAGCGCGTCCTCGTTGGTAAATGCGATCGGCTCGTCTGAGACGTTGCCACTCGTTGCCACCAGTGCATCCATCTCACCTTCGAGCAGCAAATGATGCAAGGGGGCGTATGCCAGCATCGCGCCGTAGCGGCGGTTGCCGGGAGCCACGCTCGGCGCCAGTCCGGCGTCGCCACGCTTGGCCACCAGCACGATCGGCCTCGCCAGGCTGCTGAGCAGCTCTGCCTCGCATTCCTCCACGCTCGCGTAGCTGCTCATGGCAGCCAGCGTTGGTGACATCACCGCGAATGGCTTTTCCTCGCGGCGCTTACGTCTGCGCAACTCCGCGACAGCATCCTCATTGCGTGCGTCTGCCATCAGGTGGTAGCCGCCGATGCCCTTCACTGCCACGATCGCGCCCGCCTGCAGCAACGCCACCGTGTCTCTCGCTGGCTGCGAGGTTTCAAGGCGGCCTCGCCGTGGGTCCCACAGCTCAACCCGCGGACCACATTTCCAACAGGCCGTAGGCTGCGCATGGAAGCGCCGATCGCAAACATCGTGATACTCCGCGGCGCACTCCTGGCACATTGGAAACACACTCATAGTTGTCATCGCGCGGTCGTAGGGAACGCCCTCGATGATCGAATACCGCGGCCCGCAGTTCGTGCAGTTGATAAACGGATAGCGGTAGCGGCGGTTTGCGGGGTCGAGCATTTCCCGCAGGCACTCATCGCATACGCACGTGTCTGCTGAGATGAGCGTCTGCGCGCGCTCGCCCAGCTCGCTCACCTGGATCTCGAATGCCTCCACCACCACCTCGACCGAGCGCTGCTCCAGCAATGCCACCGAGTCGATCCGCGCCAGCGCCGGTGCGGCTGTTCGCACCTCCATGATGAAGGCTTCCAGCGCTTCCTCGTGGCCCTGTACCTCAAGCACCACGCCATCGCTGTCATTGCGCACCCAGCCTCCCAGTGCATGTCGTGCGGCGGTGCGCCACACAAACGGCCGGAACCCCACCCCCTGCACGATCCCGCGGATCTGGTAGCGGCGCGTCTCGGGCATTGCTTAACGCACCCGTTTTCCCGCCGCGTCGCCCGCGCGCGCGGCATTCGGTTTGACGCAGAGAGTCATGTTGGCGGAGGGCCGCAACACCTTAGCCTCGACTAACACAGCCTCGGCAGCTCGGCTCCATACAACACCTCGACCGTCGCTTCCGTGCCATTTGCCTGGCGCATCGAAACCGCGCTCTCGCGGCGCTCCACCACGCTGCCGACGATTTCTGCCGCGTGCCCGTGGGGCTGCAAACGCACCGTCTCCACGATCTCGCTGGCGGCCTCACCATCCACGAACAGACACAGGCAGCCCTCGTTCGCCAGATACAACGGGTTGACACCCAGCATGTCGGCAGCCATCGCGGTCTCACGCTGAATCGGCAGGCGCTCCTGCTCGATTGCCATTGACACCCCCGCCCCATCGGCTACCTCGTTGAGCACCGTGCCCAATCCGCCGCGCGTGACGTCGCGCATGCAGTGCACCAGTTCCGGATGCTCCTCAAGCAGATTCCACACCAGGCCATCCAGCGGCGCACAGTCACTCGGAATGCGCTCCTCAAAGCCCAGGCCCTCGCGGATTGACAGGATGTGGATGCTGTGGTTGCCAAGCCAGCTGGTCACGATCACCGCGTCACCGGGCGTCACATACTGCATGCCCAGCTCGTGATCGCGGTGCAGTTCGCCGACGCCTGTTGTGTTGATGAAGATCTTGTCTATCTCCCCGCCTCGCACGACCTTCGTGTCGCCCGCGACGATTGTTACCTCTGCGACGCTTGCCGCCTCCCTCACCGAGTCCAGAATGCGCTCCAGATCTGCGATCGGAAAGCCCTCCTCCAGCACCAGGGCCAATGTCAGGAAGCGCGGCAGCGCACCGCTGACCGCCAGGTCGTTGACCGTGCCGCACACCGCCAGCTTGCCGATGTCGCCATTGCCAAAGAAGATCGGGTCGACCACGAAGGAGTCAGTCGTCACCGCGATGCGCGAGCTCTCAACTCCCAAGATTGCGCTGTCCTCCATGCGCCCGTGATGCACCTCGCCCAGCCGCGGCGCGATCAGCTCACCGATCAGCTCCTGGCTCATACCCCCACCTGTGCCATGGTCCAGCTCGATCAGCCTGCCATTGGTGGCGCTCATGGGATCGCCACCGTGTTGAACTGCGGCAACTGATCGGCTGCCACCGCTGCCACCAGCTCATCGGTCGTCAGGATCGTCGCGCAGTAGCTGCGCAGCCACTCAAGCGCTCGTGTCTGGTCCTCTTCGCGGGCCGAGACCACGGCATCGCTGGGGACGATCACGTTGTAACCACGGAAGAAGCCGTCGGCGGCGGTCGTCTGCACGCAGATCTGCGTCTGCATGCCTGTGATCGCAACGGTGTCGACGCCCAGCTCTTTCAGGCGCTCATCCAGGTCCGTTTCGTAGAAACCGCTGTCCTTGTTCTTTTCCACGATCACATCGTCATCGGCTAGGAACTCCTCCATGATCCGCGCCCCATCAGAGCCCTTGGTCACGGGCAGCCACCCGTCGTAGCGCTCAGCTCGCGGGTCGTCCTCTTTGTTGATCAGCTGCAGGTGCACGATCGGCACGTTCAGCGCGCGCATCTCCGCCAGGAACGCGGTCATCTTTGGCGTGAACGCCGCCACTGCTCCGCGACGTTCCTCGTTCTTATTGACTAGGTCGTACTGCAGGTCGTTAGTCAGGACTGCACAGCGGGCCACAGGCGTCTCCTCCGTCTGAGTGTCGTGCGGGTGGGCATGGGGTATGTCCGCCCCCGGCGAGCCAGTGCAGGCATCGCCGGGGGGCTGGCAGGACATCGGGCAATCGTCAATATATTAGACGTGTTTAGATCATTCTGGACTTCACCGGACGTATCCGGTAGCGTCGCAATCATGAACAATTCCGCCCATTCCGCAAGGCCTACTGCCACCTCTTCCCCAGCGGAATCCGCTGCGCAGGCCCTCGCGGCCTCGGATCGGCTCGGGCAGGCGACTCCTGGCATAACCGCTGAGGAGGGTCTGCATGCCAGTCCCGAAGATTCGTTTTTGACTCCCTCCTCAGCTGAGCCGCTCGCCGAAGATAACGGCGAGTCGGTACCCAACTCCGTCTCCATCTCAGACGCGATATATGACCCAGCCACGATCGAGGCGCGCTGGCAGGCGGCATGGCTGGCGCAGCGCGCTTTTGCTGTGCCGTTGCCTGATGACGCCCGCGCGCCTGCATATGTCTTCGCCGGTTGTCCCTTCACTTCCGGCGATGCCCATATGGGTCATATCCGCAGCTATACGATCAGCGATGCCTACGCACGCTTCCTGCGTGCGCGCGGGGACGCGGTCCTGTTCTCACTTGGCTTCGATTCCTTTGGCCTGCCCGCTGAGCTTGAGGCGGTGCGGCGCGGGGTCACGCCGCAGGCCTGGGTCGCCCGCTGTGTGGAGCGCATGCGCGGGCAGTTCGAGCGCCTCGGCTACTCCTGCGACTGGGAGCGCACCTTCGTCTCCTCCGAGCCCGACCACTACCGCTGGACGCAGTGGCTGTTTCTAGCGATGCTTGAAAAGGACCTTGTCTACCAGCACGTGGCGCAGGTCAGCTGGTGTGACTCTTGTCAGACCGTGCTTGCCGCCTTGCAGGTTGAGGATGGCACCTGCTGGCGCTGTCATCAGGAGGTGCGCTTTCGCCGCCTGCCTCAGTGGTTCATGCGGATCTCTGCCTATGTAGAGGACAACGAGCGCGGGTTGGACACGTTGCCGGGCTGGAGCAAGGCGGCCGTGGGCGCCCAGCGTGCTGTGATCGGGCGTGTCGACGGTGTCGAGCTCGACGCCACGCTGTTTGACGGCACGCCGCTTACCGTGTTTACCCCCCACGCAGATGCCATTGAGCAGGCGGCCTTCATTCTCGTCTCACCTGCGCATCCGCTGATTGATGTGTGGACTGCGCAGCCGCAGGTGGCCAAGCAGCTCACGCGCGTGCGCGAGGCCGGCTGGCGCCGCGACGACCGTGACCTTGAGCAGGTACCGGTCGTGCCCACGGGTGCGATCGCCAGCGTGCCGGGTGTGGCAGGGACGCTGCCGATCGTCATCTCGCCATTGGTTGACGCCCGTTTCGGACCTACCGCCGTGCTCGGCATCCCTGCGCTTGACAGCACCGATGAGAGCATCGCCAAGCGCCTGGATTCCGGCTCCGGGCCCGGAGCCAAGGGCGTGGGCGCCCTGGGCAGCTCCTGGAAGGTGGACAAGCGCTCAGATGCCAAGCCGCGGCCTGCCGTGCGCTACCGCGCGCGCGACTTTGCCATCTCGCGTCAGCGCGCCTGGGGGGCGCCGATCCCGCTTGTGCACTGCAAAGAGTGCGGCACCGTGCCGGTGCCTTTTGCGGATCTGCCCGTGCGCCTGCCGGAGGATCTGCAGGTGACCGGCGCCGGCAATCCGCTGGAGAGCATCGAGGAGTTCACGCATTGTGTCTGTCCCTCCTGTGGCGGTGAGGCTCGCCGCGAGACCGACACGATCGATTGCCATGTCGATGGCATGTGGATGTGGATGCCCATTTGTGTGCCTTTCGAGGACCGACCCCAGCACATGTTCGATCACCCCGAATATGAGCGCTGGCTACCCGCCAAGCAGATCGTTTGGGGCGCCGACGCAGGGGGTTACATGTTCGATCAGCGCCTGATCGGCAAGGTCTTGCAGGATCTCGACACGCTGCCACCTGTTCCGGGGCGTGAGCCGTTTTCGAGCGCCCTGATGCACCAGATGATCCGTCTGGAGGGACGCAAGATGAGCAAGCATCTCGGCAACGTTGTCGACCCCAATGAGCTCGTAGTGCACGTCGGCGCTGACACCGTGCGTCTAGCTGTCCTGCAGGCGGCCTCGCCGGGGCGCATCTTCAACTGGAACGACCAGCCGATCCGCTACTGCCAGACGTTTCTGAAGAAGCTCTACGGGTATGCCGAGCCGCGACTGCGGGCTTGGGCCGACGTGGGAACGGGGGCGAGCACGGGAAGGGCCGACGCGGGAGGGGGAACGGACGCGGGAGCCGGGGCCGACGCGGGAGCCGGGGCCGACGCGGAGGGCTTCGCGCAGCCGCGCGTCGAGCTCGGCGACAAGCGCCGCCGGCGCCTGGTCAACTGGTGCGCCACGGCGCTCGGCAAGGTCACCGCCGATCTGGAGCGTCTGGAGATGCAGCGCGCTGCTCACAACGCAATGCTGTTGCTGACACGCATCCAGGACTTCGAGCAGCGTGCCGGAGAGCGCCGAGCGCAGCTGCGCGCCGAGGACAGCGAGGCCGTTGCCGCGGCCCTGTTGTTGCTGGTGCAGATGCTCGCGCCGTTGACCCCGCACATCGCAGAGGAGCTCTGGTCACTCGCCGGCAACGACACGTTGCTTGCGCTGTCGCCGTGGCCGCAGGAAGTGGCCTCGCAGGCGGAGGCGGCCTCGGAGGAGGCGGCCATGTAACCACTGTGCAGTGCCAGCAAGCCTTTCTCGCGCGTCCGTAGCTCAACCGGTTAACGGCGAAGTCAGTAGGTGAGGGGGAAGGGCACCACGGGAGTCATCCAACCGGAGACCATCTTTTTGCGTCAAGCCGGCGACCCCTCACCGTCTTGCGGTCGTGGTGCCTAGAGCTTTTGCCGAATTCATGCGCCTAAGAGCAGCGGCCTTTGGAGCCGCAGATACGGGTTCGATCCCCGTCGGACGCATCGATCGCCATGTCTGAGCCGCTATCCGGCCTCGAACAGACGTCCAGCATGCGTGCCGCGCAGCGAGATTCGCACGTCCCAACAAATGAGATGATGCGTTGTGTATGGACAAACCATCCCCGCGGTGACTGCAACTGCAAGGCGCTCATATCCGCCGAGATCGTCACCAATGCCTGGCAGCGCGAGCTGCAAGACAGGCGCGTGCCCGAGGGCTTCTTCCGCTTTCTCTGGAACGGCGGCGAGTGGCTCGGCTACGGGCTGCCCAACGGAATGGTGCGGGGCGTGTACTGCCCCACGCACTGCGCCCAGCGCGATGCGCGTGCGCCACGCTTACAGCGCTTAGCCGAGGAACGCGAGCGCGAGGAGCGGCTGCTGCTGGTCAGGTAGTCTGCCCGCCGTGGCGCGAACGCTGATAGGCGAGCTGAAGTCCAAGGTCGGCGAGGTCGTCGAGCTGCGCGGCTGGGTCAACGCGGTACGCGACCAGAAGCGGGTGCAGTTCGTGATCGTGCGCGACGCCAGCGGCATGGCCCAGGCGGTGCTCTCCAAGGAGGAGACCCCGACGGCGCTCAACGAGCTGATCTCGGCGCTGACCCCCGAGTCGGCGGTGACCGTCAGCGGGCTGGTGGTGGCGGACGAGCGGGTCAAGCTGGGCGGCGTGGAGCTACAGCTGCAGGACCTGCAGGTGCAGGCGCTGGCTGAGCCGGAGCTGCCGGTCACGCCGGAGTCAGCGCTCGACAAGCGGATCGACTGGCGCTACGTCGACCTGCGTCGCCCCGACCGCAGGCTGATCTTCGAGGTGCAGGGCACGGTCGAGCACGCCATGCGTGAGTTCTGGCGGCAACAGGGGTTCATGGAGATCCACACCCCCAAGTTCATGGGCTCGGCCAGCGAGTCCGGCGCCGAGCTCTTCAAGGTCGAGTACTTCGAGCGCATCGCCTACCTGGCGCAGTCGCCGCAGTTCTACAAGCAGATGGCGATGGCGGGAGGCTTTGAAAAGGTCTTCGAGGTCGGGCCGGTGTTCCGCGCCAACCCCTCCTTCACCTCTCGCCACGACACGGAGTTCACGAGCGTCGACGTCGAGCTCTCCTGGGTGGACTCACACGAGGACGTGATGGTCTTCGAGGAGCTGTGGCTGGAGCACGTTTTCGAGGTCGTCAAAGAGGTCCACGGCGAGGCGATCGCGGAGACCTTCGGTGTCGACACGGTCGTGCCCGCGACACCTTTCCCGCGCATCAGCTTGGCGGACGCCAAGGATCTGCTGCGGGCCAATGGGCACGAGCTGGTGCCGGGGCCTGAAGACGACCTCGATCCCCCCAGTGAGCGGGCGCTATCGGCGTTGATCGCGCGCGAGCATGGCCACGAGTTCGTGTTCGTCACCGATTATCCCACCTCGGTCAGGCCCTTCTACCATATGCGCCACGCCGATCGCCCGACCTTGACCAAGAGCTTTGACCTGCTGTGGAAGGGCATCGAGATCACCACTGGCGCCCAGCGCGAGCATCGTTACGAGCCGCTGCTGGAACAGGCCCACGAGAAGGGGGTGGAGGTCGAGCCGATCCAGTACTACCTTGACTTCTTCCGCTACGGCGCTCCCCCGCACGGTGGTTTCGGGTTCGGCTTGACGCGCCTTTTGATGCAGATGACCGGGCAGGAGAACGTGCGTGAGGTCACGTTCCTGTACCGCGGTCCCAATCGCTTGGAGCCTTAGAGGACACCGTCCGGCCGGAGGCCCCCACCCCCGGCCGGACGGAGCTGTCCCTCCCCCGCGGCTAGTCCCCAGCGCCTGCCGCGGCGGTGGCGTCAAGGCAGTGGGCACACTGCTCGACGTCGTTTAGCTCGATCTGCAACGGCGCATGGTTGGAGGGACGATGACCCTGGCGGTAAGCATGGTCGACATCACAACGGGACACATGCAGGGCGAGCGGCTGGCTGGCGAGGGCCAGGTCGATGCGCAGGCCATAGTCGCGCGCGTAGTGCCCGTCACGCTGATCCCAGCAGGTGAAGCCGCGATCATCCGGATGCAACTCGCGGTAGACGTCGACGAGGTGCCCCTCGCGCATGATCTCGCGTAAGTCCTCGCGCTCGGTGCTGCCCGCCAGGTAGGAGTCTTCAAACCATGAAGGCTCATAGACGTCCTGGTCAGTTGGCGCGACGTTGAAGTCGCCCACCAGCAGCAATGGGTGCTCATGCTCCTCTTGGGCCTGGTGAGCCATCGCCTCCAGGAAGGCGAGCTTGCCGGCGTCGTCCAGCTCCGAGCGCGCGTGTCCGGCGGGCACGTAGACACAGCCGATGGTTATGCCCTCGACCGTCACCTCCAGCCAGCGTCCTTCGGCGATGTCGTGCTTGTGGTCAAGTGCATCGGAGGGATGGGTCATGTGTTCGCGGTGATCGGCGCGTACCAGGATCGCCACGCCCCCGCGGCGGCTGCCGGGGGAGTGTTGAGAGAGATAGCCAAGCTCGCGCAGACGACCACGCGGAAAGCGCTTGTCGGGACAGCGGGTCTCCTGTAGACAAACCACATCTGGTCGCTCGCCGGCCAGCATCTCGGTAAGGCGTGCCCAGCGCGCGCGAATGCCGTTCACGTTCCAGCTGATTACTCGTAGCGTGGTATCCGTTGTAGTCAAGATCTTCTCCTCCGGCTGGAAAGAGGCCCGGCTCCTCGGCCTGGCGGCCGGCTGCGCCACCCTCTCAAGCAGAAAGGGAAAAGCTAAGGATGAGAGCGGCAAACGGCTAGGTCTATCGCGGCCAATATGTACAGCGGCGTTTAGACTTTATGGAGAGATATCGTTTCTGATTGGCACCTGATATCAAGGGATACGCCATATCAAGGCGTTTGACAATTGGTCACTTGACAATAAGGACCACCACAATGCGGCATGGGGAGGGGCTTGTGAGGGGGTTGGGAGGCAACCCGGCGAAGCCGGTCCCGACCTGGGTCGCGTGGGGCGTGCTCGATGACGGTCGAGGGGATCGGCCGCCGGACCCGTTGGATTGCTGTCCGCGGAGGTCTCTACCTTGCAGGGCGTGCATGTGAGTGAGTTCACAGACGGCACGGAGATCGACCAGGTGCTGCTGGTGCGCGACATCGAGCGCCGCACGCGCCGTGACGGCGGGGATTACCTGCGCTTGCAGCTCGGTGACCGCACGGGCGCGGTCAGCGCAATGGTGTGGGATGAGATCGGCCCAACCCAGGAGCTGGCCAAGCAAGGCGAGCCGGTGCACGTGCAGGGCCGCTACACGCGCCATCAGCGTTTTGGGCCGCAGATCAACCTGCGCGGGCTGTCAAGGCCCGCGGCTGGGACATATGTGCTGGAGGACCTGCTGGATGGCCCTGCGCGCAGCGTGGAGCAGATGGAGGGCGATCTGAGGGAGTTGACGGCCACTGTCCAGGAGCCTCACCTGCGTGAGTTGCTGGAGCGGATACTGGGTGAGAGCAGTGAGCTGTGGCCGTCCTACCGCACGGCTCCGGCTGCCAAGCACTACCACCAGGCCTATCGCCACGGTCTGCTGGAGCACTGCCTGGGTGTGGCGCAAGCCGTGAGCGCGATCAGCGCGACCTTCCCCGGCATTGACCGCGACGTGGCCGTGACAGGCGCGCTGCTGCACGATGTGGGCAAGCTGGAGGCGTACACCGAGAATCCCCAGAACATCGACTTCACCGACCTGGGCAGATTGCATGGGGAGATTGCGCTGGGCTACTACCGCGTACGCCGCACGATCGAGCAGATCGAAGGCTTCCCACGGGAGCTGGCGTGGGCTGTGGGTCACATCATCCTCTCCCATCACGGCACGCTTGAGCACGGCAGTCCTGTGGTGCCGTGCACCCGTGAGGCGACTTTGGTGCACATGATCGACAACCTCGGCGGGCGCCTGGGCAGCTTCGATCGCCTTGAGAAGGAGCTGGCCAAGGGCGAGCGCTGGTCGAACTTCGATCGAGCGATTGGCTCGCCGGCCCACTTCGCCGCACCGGCTCTCGCGGGCATCGAGCCGATCGAGGCGCCTGCCCGCGAAGCGGCCTGAAATCCCGCAAATTGCGGAGCCGATTGGCCCCTCAGAACATGCGATCCCCAGGGGGTTCTATCTTTGGGGTGGATGGCCAAGGACACCGAGAAACTGATCCGCCAGCTGTCGCTGATCTCCTACCTGATGGCCGAGCGCAGGCCCGTGACGGCGCTGGAGATACGGCGCGATGTGGAGGGTTATAGCGCGATGAACGAAGACGCCTTCGCGCGACGCTTCTACGCCGATCGTGCCGAGCTTGAGTCGCTGCGCATTCAGCTCACGGTTGAGCGGCCCGCGGACGCTGCCGCGGAGCAGGAGAACTACTCCTTGCGCTCGGAGAACTTCCATCTGCCGCCGATCGAGTTCTCAGACCAAGAGCTGGCGGCGCTGCAGACGGCACTGCACCTGCTTGATGGCGAGTTCGCCTACGCCGAGCCGCTGCGCTTGGCTTTGCAACAGATCACGTGGGGTCGAGCCAATCCCCTGCAGGCGCCTGAGCAGCGTTCGGTGGCGCTGGGCATCACTGCCTCGGCGGGGGGACACGAGCTGTCAACGCGTTTGGCCAAGATCGAGACGGCGATCTTCCGCCAGAAGACGATCACTTTCGACTATTACACGATGGGGCGCGACGAGGTGGGCCACCGCAAGGTCGACCCCTACCATCTGCTTTTCCAGGGCGGGCAGTTCTACCTGCTCGGGTGGGCCCACGAGCGCAAGGCGATCCGTGTGTTCCGCCTCACGCGCATCCGCGGCAAGGTCTCATACGCGAGCAAAGCCGAGCACGACTTCCGTCGCCCGCGGCGTGAGGAGTTTGACCCACGTGCATATGCCAACCGCGCGGAGTGGCAGCTGGGCGAGCAGTTGGGGGTCGCCGAAGTAGTGCTCTCCGAGCGCATCGCTTGGCAGATCGAGCGCCACTTTGGGCGCTATGGCGAGGTTATGCCTGCGGCTGAGGGTCACGGAGGGGATCGGCTGTTCCTCACCCCCTATGGCGACGCGCGCATGATCGTCTCTTGGGTGTTGGGTTTGGGCGAGAATGCCCGCCTGCAGGGACCCGAGGAGCTGGTGGCAGAGTATGCGCGGCGTGTGGAGCTGCTGGAGCGCTGGCACGCAGACGGGCCGCCCGATGTGGATGGCGCTCCCGCTAAGGAGGCCGATGAGCTAGCAGGCGATCAGGACCTGGGCGACGCTCAGGGCGAGGGCGATGAGATCAAGGCCCATCGGGGGGCCCGTGCCGCCGCGGCGAGGGCGAATGGTGGTGCTACACGCAGCGTGCGTCGTGGCAGCCGCCGTCGCGGGCGAGGAGATGGCGCTGAGGATGAATCGCCGGGGTCCGGCAGCGGCGAGGCGGCGATTCGTCCCGAGCGCTTCGCGCGCCTCGTGACGCTGGCCAGCATCCTCATCCAAGCCGGCCGCGCCGGCGAGCGCCTCTCGATTGCTGAGCTGCGTCAGCGCTTGCAGCTCAGCGACGAGGAGTTACGTGAGGACATCGACGTGCTTAACGTCGTCAACTTTGGCGGCGGCTCCTACGTGCTGTACGCGGAAATCTTGGAGGAGGAGGGGGAGATCGAGGTCGACCCCGAGCCCTACAGCGACAACTTCGACCGCCCGGCGCGACTGCTGCCCGTCGAGGGCAAGGCGCTGGTGGCAGCGATCGATCTGATCGGCGAGCACATCCCTGAGGGCTCGCTGGCCAGCGCGCGCGAGAAGATCGTCAAAGCTCTCGGCGAGGACCCCATGGAACAGGGTCTGCAGGTGGCGCATGCCACCGGCAACGACTCCGAGGTGGCCGGATCGATCTCCCAGGCGATCGTCGAGCATCGCCTGATCGAGCTGGAGTACTACAAGGAGAATGAGGACGAGTTCTCGCTGCGTCGCGTCGAGCCATATGCGCTGACCAACGGCAAGGAGGGCTGGTACGTGGCCTCCTTTGACCCCGAGCGCGAGGCGATGCGCCACTTCCGCTTGGATCGCATCAAGCGCGCGAGCGTCACCAAGCAGACCTTCGAGCCGCGCCCGGAGATCGATCCGGCGGCCGATGTCGACGGCTGGATGCGCACCGGCGAGGTGCAGGCGTCGCGTTCTGCCCGCGTATGGATCTCTCCCGAGCGTGCCCGCTGGGCGCGTGAGCAGCGCCGTGTCGTGGCTGAGCGCCCCGATGGGTCGATCGTGGTTGAGCTGAGCTTTGCCGGCGTACAGTGGTTGGTCCGCGAGGTCCTCAAGGAGGCCGGTGACGCAGCCGTGCTTGAGCCTGAGGATGCCCGCGAAGCGGTGCTTGGCGCTGTCGCCAAGCTGCGGGCTGCGCCTGTTGGCGTGTAGGGAGCGGGTGGCTGTCGCCGGGCGCGCGCTGGACTGCCGCTGGCGCGCTGGACCGGCCGCTGGGGTTGGCCCCCGCCGCCCGGCCCCCCCAGAAATGCAGAGGCCCAGCACCAGGGGTGGGTGCTGGGCCTCGCTGTGAGCGTCGCCGGAGAGGTGGAGCAACGCCCAAGGTCTATGGGCCGGACCGATCTACTTTTTTTTGTGCTTCCTCGTGACCGGGCCGAACTGCTTCTTGGCTCTGCGGTCGCACGCCGCGCGCTGCTTCTTCGGCTTCTTCGCGCAGAGCTTCAGCGCCGCCTTGTACTTCTGCGCGCGGGTTTCCCGACCGGGGCCAGGAGGACCCGGTTTGATCACTTCGACTGGTGTCGGAATGATCTGCGGCGGTGCCGGGGGAATGATGAGCGATCCAAAGCCCGGCGTTATGAACACCTGATCCGCTCCGGGCACAGTACCGTCCGTGCCCACAGCGAGGACGCGGAAATGGTAGACCGTGCCGGGCTGTAGGCCCGATAGGGCAAAGGTCAGCCCCACCCCGCCTGTGCCGCTGCCTACTTCCCCGAAGGTGGGTGTGTAGAGGATGTGGCCTTCGACTTCTGTGCCCACTTCGAGGGTGTAACTGGTCGGCAGTCCATTGGGGTTGATCGTGGCAGTAAGGACGGCCGTGGTCTGGGTCACTTGCGAGCTTGCCTGTGCTTCCACGACCGGCAACTGCGGAGGCGCCGTCATAAACGTTTCATCGTGACCGACTTCGATTCCGGCCGGGTTGGAGGTCACCACGCGATAGTGATATAGCGTGTTCGAATCCAGTTCGAGGACAGCTTCTGGTGTGACTGCCACGCCTTCCTGAATCCCAGCGGCAAGCGTGCCTCCCGGTGTTCTACCCTTCTCGTAGGACGTTGTCTTGCCGTATTCGAAGAAGTATGTCGTTTCACTACCCTTCGGGTTGATCGTCGCTCCCAGCGACGCGCTGTGGCGGCCTACCTTTTCCGAGAGCTCCTTTTCGATGCTCGCCTTGAGCACCAGAGGATTCGTCACGAAGGTTGCATCTTCTTCTCTGACCGCAACGCCCTTTGCGTTGCTGGCCACGAAGGCGTAGTGATATTCGGTACCCGGTGCGAGGCCGGGCAGTGTCACGCTCACGGGCACACCGACGGTGCCTTCGCCTTCGAGCCCCGGCGTCGCTGGGCACGGCGCTTCGCTGCCGTAGCCGATCGTCAAACCATATTCGACCTTGCAGGTGGTCGGAGCGCCTGAGGGGTTAATGGTCGCCCCAATCGTCGCGCTTGTTTCGGTCAATGCTTCGACGACCTGCGCTTCGACCACGGGCCGGCCGGCTTCTGTCGTGAATTCGAGTTCGTTCCCAGGTGCACTACCAAATGGGTTGCTGGCCACGAGGCAGAACTTGTACGTGGTCTTCGGCGCCAGGCCCGTGGCTTCCGATACGACGGCTTCGTTGTTGCGAGGGGCGGGCGCGACCGGTTCTGTCGTAAGGCTGCCTGCGCCATCGCAGAGACCGTTGGCATTGTAGGAGAAGTGATAACCCGCTTCCCCACTGCCTCCTGGGTTCACGGTGCCGTGCAGCTTCGCTGTGGTGCCGGCGACTTCGGTGGCCGCTTCCGTCACGGGGACTTCGGGAGTTTCACCCTGTTCAAAGCGATCTATCTTGCCGCTATTGATGTCAGAGAGGTAGACGCCATGCGTGACAGAGTTCACAGCCATTGCATAGGAGGACACCAGCACTCCTGAGCCAAACTGTGCGAGCTTTGTGCCGGTCGAGCTATATTCCTGGACAAACGCTTCCGATTCCCCGCCTTCCTTGATGAAGACGTGCCCCGTTGAGGGGTCGATTGCGACTGCCTGCGTCGCGTTGGAGGTAACTTTACCAAGCGATGTGCCGGTGGGGCTGAACTTGAAGGTTCCACCGAAGCGATTATTGACGTACACGTTCCCTTCGGCGTCAACGGCGATGTTGTCGGGCTGAGGAGAGGCGAGCTCCGCAGCGCCAAACGAGGAAATGAATTCGCCGTTCGGCTTGAACTTGTTGACCACCTTGTTGGCGTGATCTGTGATGTAGACGTCACCCTTGGAGGGGTCGCCGGCGCTTGTCGAGGTGTCGAAGGCGATGCCGAAGGGGGCATAGCTTGAGCCATGGATGAACGAGCCGGCGGGGAAGGCAACCGGCTGGCCGGTGGTGTCGTCGAATACCTGGATGGTGCCGCCGGCTTCATTGGCAACGAAGAGGTCGCCGGAGGGCGATACCGCCAGTCCTACCGGGCCGCTGAGGCCCGTGATTTCGTTACCAGATAATTCTGTGAAGTTGACGTTGTTGCCTTCCTTGTCGAACTTCTCGACGAGGTTGCCTTCGTAGCCCGTGGCAAACACGTCCCCAGCCGAGGGACCGCCAGAGTTGTCGACAGTCAGGCCGATGGCGAGGGGCAGCGAAGGTTCCGGGAACAGTGGTGGAATCAGCGAATAGCTTGGCGCGGCACTGGCCGCGCCAACACCAACCCCCAGCATTCCTAGTGCCGTCAGGCATACGACTGCAAGCACGAGCTTGACTGCGCTCCAACTCTTCATCAACAACACCTCTCCTCTGTCCCGGTCCATGCTGGATTTGACTTCATGTCCGCCTGGTGTCTGCCATACATTGCTCCCTGCCCGGCGATCATGCCCTTACCCTTGAGCAACAGCCTGGGGCTTGACCTGAAATGAACACCACATGGCAGAAATACCTAGCGTGACTTGACAACAGTACCCTGATTATTTGTTAGAATTTGTGGACGTTTTGGACTAGTAATACCAAAATACAGGATAATCCCATCTATAGCATGACGACTATCTAATTAGCCTAATGCGCTTGTGCCCTCGGCTGGGTTCGCGTTTCTTACTAGTCGGCGCGTGGCGGACCGCCTATGGCTGGGCACCACATGCCCCTGGCGGGCCTGCCACCGGACTGCTCGCGGCAATTGGAGGAGTTCGGTCTCGCCTATGCGCTACCCAGGGGCAGCGTCCCTTTTCAAGCGGCCCCGGTAGGCTCTCGTGCGCCATGGAACCGCTCAAGGGACTGATCCTCTCCGGGGGCAAGGGCACGCGCCTGCGGCCCATCACGCACACCAGCGCCAAGCAGCTCGTGCCTGTCGCCAACAAGCCCGTGCTCTTCTATGGGATCGAGGCGATGGCCGAGGCGGGGATCGAGGAGGTCGGCATCATCATCGCCCCCGAGACAGGGCCTGAGATCGAGCAGGCAGCCGGGGATGGATCGCGTTTTGGCGTGCGCATCACCTACATCGTGCAAGACGAGCCTCTGGGGCTCGCGCACGCGGTGCTCACCGCGGAGCCCTTCCTGGGCGAGCACCCCTTCGTCATGTATCTAGGGGACAATCTGCTGCAGGGGGGGATCGCCGATCTCGTGGCGGCCTTCCGCGAGCACTCGCCGGACGCGCTCATCCTGCTCACGCCCGTGGCCGATCCTGAGAACTATGGGGTGGCCGAGCTGGCGGCTGCCCCGGCAGGGGAGGTGGGGCGGGTCGTGCGGCTGGTCGAGAAGCCTGAGCAGCCGGCCACCGATCTGGCTCTCGTGGGCGTCTATATGTTCACGTCGCATATCCACGGCGCCGCGCGCGCCATCCAGCCCTCCCCGCGCGGGGAGCTTGAGATCACCGATGCCATTCAGCATCTGGTCGACTCGGGACTGCGCGTCGAGCCCCATGTCGTGCGTGGCTGGTGGAAGGACACCGGGCGCCTTGAGGACATGCTTGAGGCCAACCGTCTGATCCTCGACAACCTTGTCGGCTCCCAGCAGGGAGAGCTGATCGATTCACAGGTCGATGGGCGTGTTGTCATCGCCGCGGGCGCGCGGCTTGAGCGGACCACCGTGCGTGGGCCCGCCATCATCGGCGCCGACGCGCGGCTAAGCGACTGTTACATAGGCCCCTACACGGCCATCGGCGAGGGGTGCAGGGTCTCCGGCGCCGAGGTCGAGCACTCCATCCTGCTCGCCGGCTCCTCGGTGTGTGACCTCGATGGGCGCATGGAGTCGTCCTTGCTCGGGCGCAACGTCACGGTGCGGCGCGGCGAGCGTCAGCCCAAGGCCTATCGCTTCATGGTCGGCGACAACTCAGACATCTCGATCTTGTGAGGTTGCTGGTCACAGGGGGAGCCGGGATGCTCGCCTATGACGTGCTGCGCGTCGCCGGGCAGGCCGGGCATGAGCTGCTGGCGATTGACCTGCCTGAGCTTGACATCACCGATGGCGATGCCGTACTCGCCTACTTCGAGCGACAGCGGCCTAAGGCTGTCATCAACTGCGCTGCCTGGACGGACGTCGATGGCGCCGAGTCCCGCGCCGATGCTGCTCGGGCCGTGAACGCCCTTGGCGCCGGCGCTCTCGCCGAGGCCGCCGCACGCCACGGTGCGCCGCTCCTGCATCTCTCGACCGACTACGTCTTCCCCGGTCATGCTCCGCTCGACGAGGGCGGGGAGCCACGAGCCTACGTCGAGTCCGATGCCACCGGACCGCTCTCCGTTTACGGCAAGACCAAGCTCGAAGGGGAGCTTGCGGTGCTGGGCGCCTCCTCGCGCCACACGGTGGTGCGCAGCGCCTGGCTGTTCGGGGTGCACGGGCGCAACTTCGTTGACACCATGCTGCGCCTCGCGAGCGAGCGCGACGCCGTACAGGTCGTTGACGATCAGATCGGCTCGCCCACGTGGACCGGGCACCTCGCACCGGCCCTCCTGGGTCTGCTTGAACGTGAGGTCTGCGGGCTAGTGCATCTCGCCGGGGGTGGCTCGGTCTCCTGGAATGGCTTCGCCAAGGAGATCTTTCGCCAAGCCGAGGTCGATTGCGCAGTTGAGCCTGCCACCTCGGCGCAGATGGCCCGACCTGCCCCGAGACCCGCTTTCTCGGTGCTTGCCTCTGAGCGTCCCGAGGTCATACCGATGCCCGACTGGCGCGACGGCCTGGCCGGGTACCTCGCCGCCCGCGCGGGACTCTCGCGTGCGTGAGATGATGCACGTATGAGGCTTCTGGTTTGCGGTGGCGCCGGCTTCATCGGCTCCAACTTTGTGCGCCTGCGCCTGCTCGAGCACGGTGACGAGATCACCGTGCTCGACAAGCTCACATACGCTGGGCGCGAGGAGAACTTCCACGATCTCCTTGAGGAGCCTGGGTTTCGCTTCATTCGGGGTGCGATCGAGGACGCCGACGCCGTTGCCGAGGCGATTGCCACTTCCTCCCCCGAGGCGATCGTCAACTTTGCCGCCGAGACGCATGTCGATCGCTCGATCGCTGAGCCTGACGCCTTTGTCACCACCCATGCGCTGGGCACCTATGTGCTGCTGGAGGCCGCCCGCCAGCATCAGCTGCGCTATTTGCAGGTCTCAACCGACGAGGTCTATGGCTCGATCGAGCAGGGCACCTTCACCGAGGACTCGCCTTTGCGCCCTTCCTCGCCGTACTCGGCCACCAAGACGGGCGCTGACCTGCTCGTCCTCAGCTACTTTCACACCTATGGCCTGCCTGCCCTCATCTGCCGCGGCTCCAACAACTACGGGCCCTATCAGTATCCCGAGAAGCTCATTCCGCTGATGGTCCTCAACGCGCTGCACGGCGATCGCCTCCCGGTATACGGCGATGGGCAGCAGGTGCGCAACTGGATCCACGTGCTTGACTTCGCGCGCGCCATCGCTCACGTGTTGCAGCACGGGCTACCTGGTGAGGTCTACAACGCGGGTGGCCCTGATGAGTGCGTCAACCTCGATGTCGTCACCCGCATCCTCCAGCTCACAGGCGCCGACGCGTCGCTGATCGAGCACGTCACTGACCGCCCCGGCCACGATCGTCGCTACTCGCTCTCCTCCGAGAAGGTTCGCGCGCTGGGGTGGGAGCCGCAGGTGCGCTTCCAGCAGGGCCTGGAGGAGACTGTCGCCTGGTACCGCGAGAACGACTGGTGGTGGCAGCCGATCCGCTCCGGCGACTACCGCGAGTACTACCAGCGCCAGTACGGGCTGGGGCTCGCCGAGTCTTAGGCGCGGGTAGAACTCTGGAGCGCGGGCAGGGCCTCTTGGGTCCCGCGCTGCTGCAGCGCGCGCTACTGCAGCGCGGCGATTCGCCAGGCGCTGCCTTCCTTCACCAGCGCCAGCGTGCTTTCTCGTGTCTTGCCCGACCAGGTGCTGGTAACGCGTGCGCTTGCCTTGTTGCCCTGCACCGCGATCGACTTGATCTTCAGTTCCAGCGTGTCGATCTGGCTGAGCTGGTGCTTGAGCGCGCTCTGGCAGGTGTTGCCTGCCGTCTGCAGACGCGCCTTGACCGTCGCCGCCAGGTCGTTTTCGCATACCTTCTTCTCTTCGCTTGCCGACGCGTCGCTCTGAAATTCGGACACGCGCTTGGCTACAGCTTCCTTTTCGCCCTTGTATCCACTCGTCGACACCGTCGTTCCACACGCCGCCAGCGCCAGCGCCGATAGCGCCGCGAGCGCGATGGTTGACAGCCCCTTGCCTGTGGCTCCGTGGCGAGCGGTGGTCTTGTTGGAAACGGCCGCCTCGTGGGGAGCAGCGGGCTCGTGCAAAGCGCCGGCCTCGTCCAGAGCGGCGGCCTTTAGGTGGGAAACGCTCATCTCGACTGCAGAGGGTACGCCACGCCGATGAGCGGCGCGTCCCAGCGTCCCCTCGATGCTCTGGCCGACGAAGTCGTGCAGTGCCGGCGCTGTCCACGACTGGTCTCCTGGCGCGAGCAGGTCGCACGCGAACCGCGAGCGTCCTTCGCCGGACAGCACTACGCCGCACACCCCTTGCCGGGGTTCGGTGACCCCCTGGCACGCATTGCCCTGCTGGGGCTTGCCCCGGCCGCACACGGCGGCAACCGCACGGGGCGCATTTTCACCGGCGATCGATCAGGCGATTTTCTGTTTGCCTCTCTGCATCGCACCGGCTTTGCCAACCAGCCCACCTCCACCAATCTGGCTGACGGTCTGAAGCTGAGTGATGCCTGGGTCACGGCGGCCGTGCGCTGCGCCCCGCCGGCAAACAGGCCCACCCCGCAGGAGCGCGATAACTGTCTGCCCTGGAGCCTGCGCGAGTTTGAGCTGCTGCCCACGGTACGCGTTGTCGTATGCCTCGGTGCGTTCGCCTGGGATGCCGCTCTGCGCTTACGCGCGGAGCTTGCACGAGAGCCAGTGCCTCGTCCCCGCCCGCGCTTTGCGCACGGCGCGGAGAGCCTGGGCCAGACTCTGAGCTTGCTGGGCTGCTTTCACCCCAGCCAGCAGAACACTTTTACGGGCAGACTCACCGCGCCGATGATCGACGCGGTGTTCCTGCGCTCGCGCGAGCTTGCCTACTCGCGCTCGTCCTCGCGGCGATAGCCCAAGCGGGCGGAGATGCGGTCGGCCGTGGACACCAGATGCGGGCCCAGGTGGTCGACCAGCTCCTCCAAGGAGATCATCGAGGCGTGGGCGGCCATGTTGACCGCGGCAACCACCTCGTTGCTCTCCGAGCGCACCGGGGCGGAGATGGAATGCAGGCCGGCGGCCAGCTCCTCGTCGTTGACGGCGAAGCCCTCCTCGCGCACATGCTCCAACTCGCTGCGCAGCGCCTTCTTGCTGGTGATGCTGTTGGGCGCTCGCTTGGCGAGCTTCATGTCGCCGATCAGATCTTTTTGCTCGCCCTCTGGCAGATAGGCCAGCAGCAGCTTGCCCATCGAGGTGCAGTACGCCGGCAATCTCGAACCCAGGCGCAGGCCGAGGTCGATTTGGTTCTGGCCGCGACGGTAGCTGCGCGCGCGATCGACGTACAGAATCTCCGAACCGTCCAGCACCGCCAGGTTGACCGTGTAGGTCGTGCGCTGGCGCAGCTCCTCCAGATACGGACGGGAATGCTCGCGTAGACCTGTCGAGTTCAGCGCCGACATCCCCAGGTCGGTCACCCGCAACCCCAGACGGTACTTGCGCGATGCGCCCTGCTCCAGATAGCCCAGCGCTACCAGCGTGATCACGTAGCGGTGGGTGGTCGAGCGGCTCATTCCCAGCTCATCGGCGATGTCGGCGATCCCCAGCACCGGACGCTCGGGCGTAAAGCAGGCAAGAATCGCCAGACCCCGCTCCAGCGACTGTGAGTAGCGTGGTTCGCGCAGGCTTGGCACGACTCGCGCCCACTCCCCGTTGGGTCTTTCAGTATGTGAACTTGTTCTTGGCATTTATTCCTTTGGCCCCTGTCCTTTGTGCAGCAGACGATTCATCCCGCACGATAGAGAAACTATGTCCGACTCCATGTGTCTGACTTTGGTCCGTGCCCCCATCCTACTTCGAAGTTCGGATGTTCTCAATCATAAACATTCTACAAGTGAAAAGTCCTGCTCTGTGCTCGCATCTGCAAAGATCGCTCATCGGGATCCCAGAGGATCGTCACCTCCAGCTGCTCATCGGGCTCCATCCGGCTTGGATGCGTACCTCCACACAGGAACTGCGCGGTGCCTGCGGGAAGCTCACAGGCCCACGTACGGCGCTCGTTCAGAGCGCACTCGCCGGGGGTGACCGATACCTGTGGGCTTGACAACAGCCAGCTCTTGGTAAGGTCCTTCACCGCCTCTGCGAGGCCCTTTGGATCGTCTAGCGTCGCTGCGGAAAACCCCGACTTGCGCAGGTGTTTTCCCACGCGATAGGAGTCAAGCGAACCACGCTCGTCAATTTTGCTGGATGCGATTGCCAGCTTGTCGAAGTCCGGGTTGCCAAGCGAGTCGCGAGCGGGCGGATCCTTGCGCCACGCGTCCTTCAGCGCGGCGTTCAGCGCCAGGCTCACCAAGTGGCAGCGCGAGTGACTGCGCGACAGTGCGCTGCGGTAGCTCTCATCCACTCGCAGCGTCACCTGCTCGCCGATTGCTGGCTCAAGTGCGACGGGGAGGCTGTGGACCACGCAAGGGATCGCCTCTGCGGGATCGGTCTGCTCCGGGGGATTGCCTGTCCCGAGCACGGTTCCCAATAGATAGCCCTCTTCGACCTGCAGCGGGATCGGCGTCCCGTCGCGCACCACCGTGCAACGATCCTGTGGCTGGTCGGGCCAGCGCGGGCTCTGCGGGTGGCAAGGGGTGCGCTTGACGGCAAACAGCACCTGATCGTCGATGCGCGTCAGCGCCGCCACCGTCGAGCTCTCGGCGGTGCTGCCGGCGGGGTACGTGACGAGCAGCTCAGTCATTAGGGCACCCTTCCAATGTACCCGCCAGAAGGCCTCAGACCCTTCTGATTGCGGCAGTGTCTCCGACTGTTTGACTTTTTTGCCTTCCCCCGCTTATGGTCACTTGCCCTTGTCCACGGAGACCCCCATTACCAATGCCGGAGCGCTGAGCGTCCCGCTCGATGACGCTCCTCGTGAGGAGGCCACTCGCGAGCGCGCCTCGCTCGACGGCGACGCTGTCGCGACGCCCCGAGCACCTGCGCACGGCCTGGGAATTGGCGAGCAGCAGCTGCCTCTGCCCACCCAGCGCGAGGCGCTGGCGATCGACGAGCGGCGGGCCAAGGCTGACCGTCTGCGCGCGCGGGGAGAAAATCCTTACCCGCACGAGTATCCCGATCGCACCATGATCGCCGTGCTGCAGGCCGCGCACGATCCGCATGCGCTCGGGGCAGGGGAGCGCCCCGAGTTGCGCCACCGCATCGCCGGGCGCGTGGTGGCCAAGCGCGGCCACGGCAAGACGCAGTTCGTCGACGTCCGCGACGTAAGCGGCTGGATCCAGGTGGTGGCACGTTTGGACAGCGCCGGCGAGGAGGCGATGAGACGCATCGAGGAGCTCGATGTCGGCGACCTGGTGGGCGTCGATGGTCACGTCTACGTAACGCCTCGCGGTCAGCTCTCGCTGGCCGTCGAGCGCACCACGATGCTTGCCAAGGCGCTGCGCCCGCCCGCTGCCAAGTATCACGGCCTGGAGGACGTCGAGACCCGCTATCGCCACCGCGAGCTCGACCTGATCGCCAACGAGGCCACGCGCGAGTTGTTTGTCACACGCGCGCGCACGATCGCGGCGCTGCGGGAGTGGATGAACGACCACGGTTTCATCGAAATCGAAACGCCCGTCCTGCAGACGCTCGCCGGAGGGGCCAATGCGCGCCCCTTCGTTACACACCACAACGCTTTGGACCGGGACCTGTCGCTGACCATCTCCGGCGAATTCCATCTCAAGCGCTGCGTGGTTGGGGGTCTTGAGCGCGTCTACATGCTCGATAAGTGCTTCCGCAACGAGGGCATCTCGCACAAGCACAGCCCTGAGTTCACGTTGCTTGAGTGGGAGATGAGCTATGCCGACTACCACGACATCCACGACTACATGGAGGCGCTCATCGCCGGCGTCGCTCAGCGCGTGATCGGCAGCACCGTGATCGAGCAGCACGACGGCGTCGTGCTCGACCTCACGCCGCCGTGGCCGCGCGTCAAGGTGCGCGATGCGATCCACGAGCGCACCGGCGTTGATATCGACACGGCCGAGCGCGCGCAGCTGGTCGAGCCGCTCAACGAACGGGTGGGTGGCGTGGGAGGCGAGCTGGGCGGACGGGTCCCCGATCACGCCACCTGGGGGCAGCTTGTCGAGGCTCTCTACTCCAAGCTCGTCGAGCCCAACATCGTGCAGCCCACCATCTTTTATGACTTCCCCGTCGAGTTTCATCCGGTGGTCAAGCGCCACCGCGAGCGCCCTGAGCTGATCGAGCACTTCGAGGTCGTGATGCGCGGCATCGAGGTCGGCAGCGGCTCGACTGAGCTCAACGATCCCGACGAGCAGCGGCGGCGCTTCATCGAACAGCGCAATCGCCGGCCATTGGATGAGGGCGAGGAGCCCTATCCGGCCGATGAGGAGTTCGTGCGCGCGATGGAGCACGGCATGCCGCCACTCGGTGGCGCCGGCATCGGCGTCGATCGTCTGCTCGCCATCTTCACCGGCTCGGAGACCCTGCGCGAGGTCATTCCCTTCCCCGCCTTACGCGATCCGCGTTGAGTAGATGAGCACCGTCGCGCAGCTCGGCAGCGCCGCTGCCGCCAGAGTCGGTGAGCTGCTCGTCCGCTGCTGCTTTGCCGAGCGCGTCGAAGCGGCGCGCACTGGCGGCTTCGCTACCTACGAGCCGTGGCCGCCGGTGATTGGTGAGCCACCCGCCCGCCACGACGGTGACCTTGGTGAGGATCTTTGGCGGCTGGCGCATCTGGGCACCGTCGAGCGCGCGCGCTTCGATGATGGGCTGTGGGCCGATCTCTGCGCGCTGGACCTCGCCGAAGAGCCTGGCTCACCCGGTCGCTTTGAGCTGACCGCTCATCGCAGCCTGATCGCGGCGCGCGACCGGCCGCGGGGCTCGCTGCGCGGAGGGGTGCACATCGGCGAGGATTCGCTGCGTTTTGCCGAGGCCATCCTTGGCGTAGCCCCGCGCGGTATTGCCTTGGACGTGGGCAGCGGGTCGGGCATCTCAAGCTGCGCGCTGGGGCGCACCTGCGAGCAGGTGCACGCGATCGATGTCGTGGACGCATGCCTCGATGCCACCGCGCTGTCGATGGGTCTCAATGGCATGGGCGCCAAGGCCTTTGTCAGCCTCGCGCAGCTCGATGCGTATGAGCCGCCGCAGCGCTTTGACTGCGCCATCGGCAATCTTCCAGGGGTGCCTGTGCCGCCAGGCTTGCACTACCCACCCGACGGAGCCGGCGGCCCGGATGGCCTGGAACTGATGCGCCTCTTCCTTGAGCGCTGCCAGAGCACGCTGCTGGCCGAGCGTGGCCTGGCCATCATGCGCTTTCAGAGTCTCGGCGATGCGGATGGCCCGATGCTCTTGCCGGAGCTGCGCGAGCTGGCCGCGCGGGCGCGGTGGGATATCTCGGTCCTAACCGAGAGCCGCATCCCCGCCTCCGTGCGCGCCGCGCTCACCGCTCACCACGCACTGCCCGTTAACCCCGGCATCGAGCCGCTTGAGATGCTCGCGCGTGCCGATGCCCATCTTGCCGAGCTGGGCCATCATGAGTACTACGCCTCAACGCTGTTCGCGCGGCCGGCCGCAGGGGCGCGGGGATCGGTGATCTACACCGATCTCTCCGGTCTCAGCCTTGTAGGACGCGAGCTGCGCCTCGCTCGTTCAATCGATGCCGCCGAGCTGATGGGCAGTGCGGTCCCGGCCTACTACGGCCGTGCTCACGACCTGCCCGACAGCTTTTTTGAACTCGGCTCGCTGGCCTTTATTCACGAGCCCGCGATGCGCTTGCAGCAGGTTCTCGAATGCCTCACCCGGCCCGCCACCGTGCCCGAGCTCGTGCAGCGCGTCTTTGCCGATGAGGTGGCGCGCGATCCGATTCGCGCTCGCTTCCTGCAGATCACTGTCGAGCTGCTGGCGAGCTGTCTGGTGGCGGCCGGCGCGGCGGCGCTCGCGGACTAGCTGTATTCCGCGGCGATCGTGCGGCTGTTCGCGGGGCGCGCGTAGCGTGTGCGGACGAGGTCACGGATCGCAAAGCTGCGGCTGATGAAGCGATCGGAGCCATCGAAGCTGGGGGTGAAAGGGGAGCGGCCGTGCACCGCGCGCAGGTTGTCCACCAGCAGTATCTGGCCGGGCTCAAGGGTTACGGAGAAGCGCTCGGCGCGATAGATGTCAACGACGCGCCCAATCATCGCCGCGGCCTCCTCCGTGGTGCCACTCATCAGGTCCTGGTCGAAGACGATCGTGGGGTCATCCTCGGCTCCCTCGATGATTGCCAACGGGCCGCGCACGTCGCCTTCCTTGAACTCGTGGCCGCCCAGCTTGAAAGAGCCATCCACGCCTGTCCTCCACAGCGCACGACGCAGCAGTTTGCGCTCGAACGGGGTCATGTGCTCCAGCAGCACATGCGCCGGCAGTACGTAAGTCTTGGCATCGGGGTGGCCCCGCAGGCAGGCCAGCGAGAGCACATCGGGGCGCAGCTTGGAGAACGCCTGCTCGGTGTGCAGCTCCAGCTCCACGCCCGAGCCCAGGCTTGTCTGGCTCAACGCCATCGCGCGGTTGGGGACCATGTCCTGGTAGAGACGGCCGTGACCCTCGGCCTCATAGGCCACCATCTGGCCACAGGCGTGATTGAGGATCGCCTGCGCCCGCGCCAGCTGCGTGCTCTCAGCCAGGTGGGAGCGATTGTCGGGGGGTGTCGAGGGCGGATCCAGCACCGGCAGACGGTCCAGCAGCAGCGTGCCGGTGTGCGAGCCGTGGTAGGCGAAGTCCGCCAGAAGTTCCACCAGACGGTCGGGCAGGCGCCGTGCGGCGCGGTGTGCCGCACGGCAGAACAGCTCGGGCGCCTGGGTGGGGGAAACCGTTAGATCTTCTGCCAGTGCCATCAGCTCGATGCGCTCCCGTGGCAGCAGCTCCACCACGTCGGGCGCGCGGGCGCCGGCCGCGTCACGAGCAGGGGCCTTGGGGACCGGGATGCTCGTCGCGTCGAGCGTCGAGTCAGGCGAGGACATGGGTGCAGTGTTGGAGATCACCGGCCCCCAAGCAACGCGTGCCAGGGTGCTCCCCGTGCGCGCGCGGTAGCCTCGACAGTCGATGTCTCCAACCGGAAATGCGGAGGGGTCCGGCGCGCACCCTCTGAGCCACTTCACCCCGCGCGTGCGCGCTTGGTTCCAGAATGCCTTTGCCGCGCCCACTCAGGCGCAGGAGCAGGCCTGGCCGGCGATCGCCACTGGCGAGAACGTCCTCATCTCCGCGCCTACAGGCTCGGGCAAGACGCTCGCGGCCTTCCTCTGGGGGCTCGATCGCCTCACCGCGGAGCCCGCCCCGGAGGGGGAGCGCCGCACGAGGCTCGTCTACGTCTCGCCGCTGAAGGCGCTGAGCTATGACATCGAGCGCAACCTGCGTGCGCCTCTGCGCGGGATCGAAGCGGGGCTGGGCGCGGACGCGGGCCAGGCGCCGCGCGTGAACGTCGCTTTGCGCACCGGCGACACCCCGCAGCGCGAGCGCCAGCAGATGCTGCGCCATCCCCCCGATGTGCTGATCACCACGCCTGAGTCGCTCTACCTCATGCTCACCTCGCGCGCCCGCGAGATCCTGCGCGAGGTCGAGTGGGTGATCCTCGATGAGATCCATGCTGTCGCCGCCACCAAGCGCGGCGCGCACCTGGCGCTGACCCTGGAGCGGCTGGACGCGCTGGTGCCGCGCGATGCGCAGCGCATCGGCCTGTCCGCCACGCAGCGGCCGCTTGAGGAGGTCGCGCGCTTCATGGTCGGGCCAAAGCGCACGTGCAGGGTGGTGGATACGGGTATTCGCAAGCCCTTGGACCTGCAGATCCACGTGCCGGTCGAGTCGATGGCCGAACCGGGGGTGGGTGGGGTCCAAGCCCCCGAGCTCGATGCCTTGGCCAGCGGCGAGCCAACGCTACGCTCCATCTGGCCTGCCATGTACCCCGAGCTGCTGCGGCTGATCCGCGAGCACCGCTCCACGATCGTCTTCGTCAATAATCGTCGCAGCGCCGAGCGCTTGGCGTTGCGCCTCAACGAGCTTGGCCAGCAGGAGATCGCGCGAGCGCACCACGGCTCGCTGGCGCGCGAGGAGCGCCTGGTTGTCGAGGAGCAGCTGAAGGCAGGCTCGATCCCCTGCATTGTTGCCACCTCAAGCCTTGAGCTGGGCATCGATATGGGAGCGGTGGACCTCGTCATCCAGGTCGAGTCGCCGAAGTCGGTCGCCGCCGGGCTTCAGCGCATCGGCCGCGCCGGGCACAACGTCGGCGATGTCTCCAAGGGGCGCATCTTTCCCAAGTTCCGCGCCGACCTGCTGGAGTGTGCCGTGGTTGCCAAGCGCATGCGCGAAGGGGCGATTGAGTCCACCGTCGTGCCTCGCAATCCGCTCGATGTGCTCGCTCAGCAGATCGTCGCCATGGCCGCGGCCGAGGAGGAGCTGCTGGTCGATGAGCTGCACGCGCGCGTGACGCGCACCTACAGCTACGCGGAGCTCTCGCGGGGACAGCTGGAGAACGTGCTCGACATGCTCGACGGGCGCTGGGCGGGTGGGGCCTCGTTCAATCTCGCCGAGCTGCGACCCCGCATCGTCTGGGATCGGCTTGCCGGTGTCATCCGTCCGCGCAAGGCCGCCCGCGGGCTGGCCGTCGCCAACGCTGGCACGATCCCCGATCGCGGGCTCTATATGGTCGTGCTGCCCGACGGGCGGCGCGTGGGGGAGCTCGATGAGGAGATGGTCTACGAGGCGCGGCCTGGGCAGGTCTTCCTATTGGGGGCTTCCAGCTGGCGCATCGAGGAAATCGGGCGCGACCGCGTGATTGTCACACCGGCGCCGGGGGTGCCCGGCGCGATTCCCTTCTGGAAGGGCGATGGCATCGGGCGGCCTAAGGAGCTCGGCGAGGCGATCGGCGCTTTCTCGCGCTGGGCCGTCGATCAGGAGCCCGAGGTGCTGGAGCGCGACTACGATCTCGACCGCCGCGCCGCCGGCAACCTCGTGGAGTTCCTGCGCGAACAGCAGGCGGCCACCGGAGTGGTGCCCAGCGACAAGACGATCGTCATCGAGCGCTTTCGCGATGAGATCGGCGACTGGCGGCTGTGCGTGCTGTCCCCTTACGGCGGCCGCATCCACGCGGCCTGGGGACTGGCTTTATCGGCGCGCATCCGCGAGGAGCTGGGGGTGGAGGCCGATGCCATCTGGTCTGACGATGGCATCGTCGTGCACCTGCCCGATACGCAGGAGCTCCCATCGGTCCTCGACCTCGCCTTGATCGACCCGGAGCTGCTGGAGGACCTTGTCGTCGGCGAGCTCTCCGCCTCCGCCCTCTTCGGTGCTCGTTTCCGCGAGAACGCTGCGCGCGCGCTGCTGATCCCCCGCGCTTACCCCGGCAAGCGCACGCCACTGTGGCAGCAGCGCTTGAAGGCGCAGACCTTGCTGGAGGTCGCCAAGGGCTACGGCGACTTCCCGATCGTGCTTGAGACCTACCGCGAGTGCCTGCGCGATGTGCTCGACCTGCCTGGGCTGCGCGATTTGCTGAGCAAGCTTGCGCGGCGCGAGCTGACGGTGATCGAGGTTGAGACGCCGACCGCTTCGCCGTTGGCTTCTTCGCTGCTGTTCGACTACATCGCCACCTATATGTATGAGGGCGATACGCCCAATGCCGAGCGCCGCGCCGCCGCGTTGTCGCTGGATCGGGACCTGCTGCGCGAGCTGCTTGGCCAGGAGGAGCTGCGCGACCTGATCGATCCCGCTGCCATGGAAGAGGTGCAGGACGACCTCCAGCACCGCAGCGCGCGCACGCGCGCAGGGACCCGCGATGAGCTCCACGACGTGCTGCGGCGCGTGGGCGATCTCAGCACCGAGGAGGCCGCCGAGCGCGTGCACGCCGGGATTGACGTGACGTCGCTGCTCGCCGAGTTGGAGCGGGAGCGACGCGCCATCAATGTGCGCATCGGCGGCGAGCCACGCTGGATTGACGCGGCCGACGCCGGGCTCTACCGCGATGCGCTGGGCGTCGTGCCGCCTGGCGGGCTGCCCGGCGCGTTTCTCGAAGAGGTGCCAGCTGCGCTCGTGGCGCTGCTGCGTCGTTATGCGCAGACGCATGCTCCTTTTCCCACTGCGCAGCCCAAGGATCGCTACGGCCTCGATCCGGCGCTCGGGCTGGCCGAGCTGGAGCGTGGCGGTGAGCTGGTGCGCGGCGAGCTGCTCCCCGGTGGCGCCAGTGGCGAGCGCGAGTGGTGCGACATCAACGTGCTGCGGCGCTTGCGTCGCGCTTCATTGGCCGTTCTGCGCAAGGAGATCGAGCCATCCGATCAGCGCGCCTTCGCGGCTTTTCTGCCCGCCTGGCAGGGAGTGGACCGCTACGCCAAAGCCCCTGCCGGCGACGCCGCGGCGATCGAGCGCCTACGCGAGCAGCTCGTGCCGCTGCAGGGTCTCGCCCTCACCCCGGAGACCTGGGAGCGCGACGTGCTGCCCCGCCGTCTGGGCGGCTACTCGCCCGCGTGGCTAGATGCCCTCTGTGCCAGTGGCGAGCTGCTCTGGCTGGGCGCCGGCGCGCTGGGACGTGCCAGCGGGCGCGTGGCGCTGTATTTCCGCGAGGACCTGGCGCTGCTGGGGCCGCCGTCGCAGCCCAAGGGCGAGCTACCTTGCACGCCTGCGCACGAAGCTCTGCGCGAGCGCCTCGCCGCCGGCGCCTGCTTTTTCAGCGACCTGCTCGCCGATTTGACCTTCGAGCCCGAGCTGCTCCAGGAGGCGCTTTGGGATCTCGCCTGGGCCGGCGTCGTCACTAACGATGCCTTCGCTGCGCTGCGCGCCCCCCGGCTTACGCTCGCGCGCTCGCAGCCGGCCTCTGCCCCTCAGGGCACCGCTCGCTCGGGGCGCACCCTGATGGGTGGGCGGCGGTTCTCGGCGCGGCGCGGCGGACAGGCATTCAGTCGCGCCCATCCGCCTGGGCGCTGGTCGCTCACGGCTCCTCTGTTGGCCGAGTCGCCGGACCCCGGCGCTCGCCGTCGTGCTCAGGCTGAGCTGCTGCTTGAGCGCTACGGCATCCTCACGCGCGAGCTCGTCCTTGCCGAGGGCATCCCAGGGGGGTTTTCCGCGCTCTACCCCCAGCTTTGCCAGCTTGAGACGCTTGGCGTTGCTCGCCGGGGCTACTTCGTTGAGGGGCTGGGGGGTGCGCAGTTCGCGCTGCCCGGAGCCGTCGAGCGCCTGCGCACACAGCCCGCGCCGGAGGAGGCGCCGCCGCTGGTGCTCGCCGCGACCGATCCCGCACAGGTGTATGGAACGGCTCTTGCATGGGCGCAGCGCTCTTCCTCGCGGCGCCCCGCGCGCGCGGCGGGCGCTCACGTGGTGCTCGCGGGCTCTGCGCCCGTGCTCTATCTGGAGCGCGCGGGGCGCGCCATGCAGGTGCTCGTGAAGGCTGAGGACGCGCGTCTGCCGGCTGCGCTGGCCGCGCTCGCCGAGCACGCTCGCGCTGGCTATCTGCCGCGTATCGCGCTTGAAAAAGTCGACGGCGAGTCCGTGCTCGGCTCGCGCTGGGAGCCGCTGCTGGCTGCCGTCGGCTTCCATGCCGGGCCCCGTCGACTGACCTTGAGCGCCTGAGGAGCGCCAAGGCCTCTTCAGAGCACTTTCTAAGCGCTTCAGAAGTTCGAGTCTTCGGCTGCCGTTAAGTCCCTGCATATCCGAAGATTTCGGGCCTTTCCCCAAACGGAGCTAGAAACATTTGGGGGCATCCCGGCAATAAAACTTGCGAAATGGGAGGTTTTCTGCTTGTCTTCTGGAATTGTGGGGATGAGTGGAACAGGGAGAGAGATGCGGCCGATGTACCGGAGACTACCGCATGGTCCGCATGGTTTGGACCGCGAAGCGGTAGCCCGGCATCAGCGCACTCGACTCTACGGCGCGATGATCGAGGCCGTCCATAAAGCCGGCTACACAGGCACCACTGTCGCGCACGTCATCGCGCTCGCCGGCGTCTCACGGCGGGCCTTCTATGAACAGTTCGCCAACAAGGAAGAGTGCTTCCTTGCCACCTACGACATCTCGGTGGCGCGCTCGAAGAAGCGCGTGCTCGACGCCTGGCTCACCGACCGCGGCTGGGCCAACCGTCTGCATCGCTCCTGTCAGGCTTTTGTCGAGGACGCCTTTCGCAACGCCAAGAGCACGCGGCTGGTGCTGATCGAGGGCATGGGCATCGGGCCTCGCGCGCGCGAACGTCTGCTGCTGGCCAGCGGTGCCTATGAACGCGTCGTCACCACCGCCTTCAACGTCGCGCCTGACGGCATCAAGCTGCCACCGCTCGCGCCGCGTGCGATCGTCGGCGGGGGGCGCTACGTCACCTCCGCGCGCCTGCGCCAGGGCCGCGAGGCGGAGTTGCCGGGACTAACCGATGAACTGCTCGATTGGGTATCTGCCTATCGCTCGCCTGTAGCCGGGCGGCTGACGACCACGGCGAGCCCCAACCCGCCGCATGTGCCTGCTTCGCCCGCGCGCTTTCTCTCCGGTGACGATCGCCGCTCGCGCGTGCTCGGCGCGGTCGTTCACCTCACGCTCGATGAGGGCTTCGGCGAGCTGTCCGATCCGCAGATCGCGCAGTTCGCGGGCATGTCCACGGAATCCTTCCACAAGCAGTTTCCCGACAAGGAGCAGTGCTTCCTCACGGTGCTCGATGAATTCGCCAATGAAGTCATCGAGACGATGGTGGCTGCCTCCGCCGGCGCCAACGCCTGGCCGGAAGCCGTCTATCTATCGGTGCAGGCCGCGGTTGACTATCTCGTCGCTCATCCAGGGCTGGTGCGGATGGCCTTCATTGACATCTTCGATGTCGGTCCGCGCATGGTCGATCGGCTGAATGTCACGCTCGACCGCTTCGTCAAACTGCTCGAACAGGGCGCGCCTGAACCGCGCCGCGCTCCGGCGCTCTCGGCCGAGGCCGTCACGGGCGCGCTGTGGACGGTCTTGAGTGGCTACGCGGTGCGCAATCGCCTGCGCTATCTGCCTTGCCTCGTCGACCACCTTGCCTTCCTGGTGCTCGCGCCGTATCTCGGGCCTAAACCCGCCATTGAGGCGATCGAGCGGGCCAAGCAGCTGCCCCAGCGCCAGCTCACGGCCTGAGCGGCAGCCAGGCGTTGGCGGGGATCTTGGGAGCGGCGGCGCTCGTGCCGCGCGGACGCGCAAAGCGCGGGGACAGGCGGCCGGCAATGCGCGTGCGCGGACGGGCAACAATGCACATGCGTCGACGGGCAACAATGCACATGCGTCGACGAGCAACAATGCGCGTGCGCCGAGGGGCAAAACGCGTATGGTAGACGCGACCATGCCCGAGCTCAGCACGCCGCGGAGGGTCGGCCACAAGGGGGCCGCGCACATCGCACCCGGCAACACGCTTGCCTCTTTTGAGGCCGCCGTGCGGGTGGGCGTCGACATGATCGAGTTCGACATCTTGAGCGAGCATCGTGACGGCAGCGGCCGCCTGCTGCTGGCGCACGACTACGAGGCGCTGCGCTCCTCTGAGCCGCTCACCTTGGAGGAGGGTCTTGAGCATCTGGCGGGGTCCGCGTATGACGGCATCGAACTCGATGTCGATGTCAAGATTCCCGGCTACGGCGTGCGCGTCGTAGAGGCTCTGCGCGAGCACGGTCTGATCGAGCGCTCGCTCGTCAGCGGCACCTTCCCCGATGAGCTCGACGCGATGCGCGATGTCGAGCCGGGACTGCGCGTCGGCTGGTCGGTGCCGCGTGCGCGACGCGACTACACCGATGATCTGCTCACGATGGTGCCCGCGCTGGCGATGCTCACAGGCTACCGCGCCTGGCTGCCGCGGCGCGCTCGCGCTGAGCTGCGCTCAGGGCGCTTCAACGCGATCATGGCGCACTGGCGCCTGGTCACTCCGGCGCTGGTGAGGGCGGTAGGCGAAGGTGGCGGAGAACTCTATGTATGGACCGTGGATGACGCGGCGATGATGGCCAAGCTCACCGCGATGGGGGTCGATGGGATCATCACCAACGACCCGCGCCTGTTTCTTTAGGTCCGCGGTCCGCGTGGCGCGAGGCCTACGCCTCGCGGTAGGCCAGCGCTGAGGGGATGCCGCGCAGCTCACCCTGCAAGCGCGTAAGCACCGCGGCAGCGGGAGTTTTGGCGGGCCAGCCGTAGCTGGCCACGAGCCTTTTGCAGGGCTCCGCGTCGCTGGGCTCAAGGACAGCCTTGGCCATCTCTTTGGCGAGGCTGCGCATGCCCTCGTGCAATCCCTCCATCTCCCACTTCACGTGGCCATCGGGCTGCAGCTCGATGTAGCCCTCGGCCAGCAGGTAGCTGAGCTCCAGGTAGGCCGCGCCGGCGTCGCCATGCAGCCAGGGGCCGCGACGCAGGTAGTGCAGCAGCTCTGCCAGGAAGACATCGGCTACGTCCACGGCCGAGAGACCCGCCAGCGAGAGCCACGATGGGGTCAAGGCCAGCAGCAGCCCATACACATCGGCTACCGCCTCCTGCATCATCATGAACGGCTCGTGCCCCAGGTCGTAGTGCCAGCTGGGGTAGTCCGTGCTCGGCAGCGTCGCGGTGTGGCCGATGTCATGACCGCGAAACCACGACAGCAGCGCGCGCTCCACAGCAACGTTGGGGTCGCGCTGGGGACCTTTAAAGACCGCCTGGCCGAGGGGCTCGCTGATCACCGTAAAGCGGTCGCGATAGGCGTTACGGAACACGATCGTCTTCTTGCGCTGGCCCGGCTCGCCCGGTACCGCCTCGTCCTCAGGCAGGAAGTAGGCGAAGTGCTTGGGGTAAGCGTTGGCCTCGCCACCGCAGGCAACCATGTCGGTCACCCGCATCGGGTAGGACTCGTCCAGGCGCAGCTCAGGCAGCTCCAGTTCGCTGCGCAGCTGCGCGCCGGCCTGCTGCAAATGGTCATCGAGTGAGCGCACCACCGCGTCGTACTGCGGGCAGGCCGCGGCGGCCACCACCGTGTGCAGAGGCGTCGGGGTCTTCAGTCGCCAGGTGCACTGCGGGCCGCACAGCACCGTCAGCGGAACCAGCTCATACAGGCTGCCCTCGCGCGCCGCTGCCTCCGCGTGCGAGCCGCCCTCCAGGAAAGCTCGTGCGCGCATCTGCACGATCTCCGCGGGCTCGCCTTCCATGTTCGCCGCGAGCTCATTGAGCATCTCGCCCGTGCGCTCGGCCAGCGCGTCGACCGCCTCCGTGCTCAGCGCCGCGCCCTCGCGCGTCTGCAAGCTGCGCAGCGCATCGCCCACCGCGGCCAGCTCGCGCAGTCGTGGCATCAGCGGCGCCACCTCCTCGCTGAGGTCGGCCTGCAACGGCACGTAGCGCACCCCGTGCTGTTCCTCTTCAGGCCAGAACAGGGGGCACGGCGCGGATGTGGTTGGGGGTTCAGCCAGGGCCTGGCCGCCGCCGGAGGCGTGGGCTTCGGTGTATTTCGTCATGGTCTGCACGCTAATCGGACTAATGGGAGCCTTCAAGAAATGGCGCGGCGATGTGTCCGACTGCGGGCGATCGCAAGATCTGCGTCTGGCGCAGTGTGTCCGACTCATCGCTCAGCCAGACAAGCAACGCATCGGCGAGAGCGCTACGTGCGCGAGGCGTTAGCCGATCTTGCAAGTGGCGGCGCTGAAGCCTGCGGGATCGGCTCCCACGAGGCTCTTGTGCGCCGCGGTTGTGACGCGGCTCGTGTCGTGCACAACATGAGCTCCGCGGCGCCACTGGAAGCTGACGACACCGCGCAGCCGGAACGGGCCGGCCGTGGGAACCAGCTGGAAGTTGCGCCCCGACTGGCTGGCCGTTGCGCTGGAGGCCACCGGCTGAAAGCCCGAGTCCGCTCCCTTGGCAATGTCGAGCCACTGCTTTGCGGTGGCATCGAAATACTGCACCTGAAAGCGCATGAACATCGTGTCCCCCTTGTGTCCGTCGGCCGGCATCGAGCCGCGGATGCCAATCGTGTCGGGATGATCCTGCGGGTTGCACGCGTCAACCGTCGCCCACAGTTCACGGGAGGCGTAGAGCGAGTGCGCCGAGGTGGGCGGTGGCGCGGCCGCAAGGGCGGGCGCCGCCGCGCCAAGCGCAACCAGGGGCGCCAGCAGCTTCAGCGAAACCATGCGTTGACGATAGCGCCGGAAGGCTCGCAGCGTTGTGATATCTCCCTTGGCGTGGCTGTACCCAGTTCACGGGAGGTGGTGGAACTGCTCGGTCGCGTGCCCGTGTTCTCCACGCTCGAGCCTGAGGATCTGCGGCGCATCGCCGATCTGGCGGTGCCGCGACGCTTCGATCCCGGTCAGACGGTATTCCGTGAGGGGGATTCCAGCGACACCTGTTACGTGGTGAGCTCAGGCCATGCGCGGGCCGTGCGAGGGCACGGCGACGGTCGCACGATCACGCTGGCCGTCTTTGGGCCTGGCGACTTCTTCGGCGAGCTGGCGCTGTTCGAGGACGAGCTGCGCTCGGCCACCGTGGAGGCGATCGAGGAGACGACCGCGGTGGCGGTGCTCGGTCCTGACATGCGCCGCTTGATGAACGAACACCCGCAGATCGCCACGCGCCTGGTCATCGCCTTGGGTCGGCGTCTGCGCGAGACCAACGAGCGCCTCACGCGCCAGTCTTTCCAGACCGTGCAGAGTCGCGTGGCCTCCGTGTTGGGCGAGCTCACCGAGCAGGCGCTCGCCGAGGGGGCATCGCCAGAGCAGGGCGTCCAGGTGGTGGCCACTCAGTCCGACCTCGCGCAGCTGGCAGGCTCCTCGCGTGAGTCCGCCAGTCGCTTCCTGGCCGTCCTTGAGCGCGCCGGCGTGATCTCGCAGGGCCGTGGACGGCTGGTAGTACACGATCCCGAGGCTTTGCGGGCCTATGTCTTCTAAGGAGCGGGCGCCCCGGGGGTCCAAGGGCAAAGCGTCCAAGGGGCGAGCGCGCGCGCAGGAGATCTCCGCCGGCGGCGTGGTGGTGCACGAGGGCAAGGTGATCGTGATCGTTCCCACCCGTCGCGCCGCCGACGGCACAAAGGTGCTGTGCCTGCCCAAGGGGCACCTAGATCCAGGCGAGAGCGCGCAAGACGCGGCGCTGCGGGAGGTGCGTGAGGAGACCGGTGTGCAGGCGGAGTTGACCGAGGATCTCGGCGAGGTGCGCTACTGGTATCGCCGCGATGGGCGGGCGGTGCCCAAGTCGGTGCGATTCTTTCTCTTCCGCTATGTATCTGGCGACACTGGGGACCACGACGATGAGGTCGAGGTGGCGCGCTGGATGGATCTCGGCGAGGCGGAGAAGGAGCTCAGCTATGAGGGTGAGCGCGAGATGGTGGCGCTGGCGCGCGCAGCATTGGATCGGGACAGGTAGCCTGCCGTCTGTGCAGGTCCTCAACTTCTACTCCACGATCTTCGCCGACGAGCTCAAGCGGGGTCGCAAGACGGCCACCATCAGGGTGGGCGACAAGTCGGCCAAGTACCGTAAGAACCAGCTGGTGCTGGTGACGATCGGCTACCAGCACTCCCCGCGCGAGCGCATCTTCGAGGCTGTGATCGACCAGGTCGAGGTGATGCGCCTGGCCGAGCTTTCGCCCCGCGACATCAAGCACGACAACCCCGAGTTCCGCCGCCATGAGGAGCTGATCCACTTCCTTGAGCAGATCTATGGGCGCACCGTGGGCATGGACGACATCGTCACCGTTGTGCGCTTCTCGCAGATCGTGGACAAGCCCGCGGGCATGACCGAGGCCATGAAGGGTTTCGGCGGCGCGCAGAACTGAGCAGGGCGCGTCGCGTTTTGCAAGCTGGCTGGCACTCCTGTGAAGAAAGTGCCAAATCTCGCTTGACGTAGAGCGCCTTTCCTCTATATTGATCGTCACTGGCACTCACCCCACGTGAGTGCCAACGGCCACTCCGCGTCCTCTTCCAAGAGGTCCGGGCGTGGCCACAGCAAGCTCTCTTCAATGCAAGCGGAGGTTCTTTCAACATGAAGCTCAAGCCCCTGGGCGATCGGCTGATCGTGCAGGCAATCGAGGAGGAGCTGACCACTGCCAGTGGTCTCGTGCTCCCCGACACTGCCAAGGAGAAGCCACAGAAGGGCAAGGTCCTCGCCGTCGGAGACGGCAAGATCAACGAGGACACCGGTAAGCGGACGCCGCTGGATGTCAAGGAGGGCGATGAGGTCCTCTACAGCAAGTACGGCGGGACCGAGATCAAGGTCGACGGGGAGGATCTGCTCGTGTTGCGCGAGTCCGACGTCCTCGCCAAGGTCGCATAAGGAGATCTGAGGAATATGGCTCACAAGGAACTGAAGTACAGCTCGGAGGCTCGCTCAGCGCTGGAGTCCGGCGTTGACGCAGTCGCCAATGCCGTCAAGGTCACGCTCGGCCCCAAGGGCCGTTACGTGGTGCTCGACAAGAAGTTCGGCGCCCCCACCATCACCAACGATGGCGTCACCATTGCCCGTGAGATCGAGGTCGAGGACGTCTTCGAGAACCAGGGCGCTCAGCTGGTGCGCGAGGTGGCCACCGCCACCAATGATGTGGCCGGCGATGGCACCACGACCGCCACCGTGTTGGCCCAGGCAATCGTTCGCCAGGGCTTGAAGAACGTTGCGGCCGGCGCCAACCCGCTGGCCCTCAAGCGGGGCATCGAGAAGGCGGTCGATGAGGTCGTGCGCAACATCGCCTCGCAGTCCAAGGAAGTCTCGGGCAAGGACCAGATCGCCCGCGTTGCCACCATCTCGGCCGGCGACGATGACATCGGCGATGTGATCGCTGACGCCATCGAGAAGGTCGGCAAGGACGGCGTCGTCAATGTCGAGGAGGGTCAGACCTTCGGTATGGACCTTGAGTTCACCGAGGGCATGCAGTTCGACAAGGGCTACATCTCGCCTTACATGGTGACCGACCAGGACCGCATGGAGGCGACCCTGCAGGACCCCTACATCCTCATCGCCAACCAGAAGATCGGCTCGGTGCGTGACGTGCTGCCGGTGCTGGAGGCCGTGATTCAGAGCGGCAAGCCGCTGCTGATCATCGCTGAGGACGTCGAGGGCGAGTCGTTGGCGACACTGGTAGTCAACAAGCTGCGCGGGACGTTCACCGGCGTGGCCGTCAAGGCTCCGGGCTTCGGCGACCGCCGCAAGCGCATGCTTGAGGACATCGCGATCCTCACCAACGCCGAGGTGATCACCGAGGAGATGGGCCTGAAGCTGGAGAACACCCAGCTCTCCCAGCTCGGGCGTGCTCGCACCGTCGTCGTGGGCAAGGACACCACCACGATCGTGGACGGCGCCGGTGAGGCCGCGGCGATCAAGGGGCGCATCAATCAGATCAAGGCCGAAGTCGAGAACACCGACTCGGACTTCGATCGTGAGAAGCTCCAGGAGCGCCTGGCCAAGCTCTCCGGCGGCGTCGCCGTCGTGAAGGTTGGCGCGGCCACGGAGACGGAGATGAAGGAGAAGAAGCACCGCGTCGAGGACGCTCTGCAGGCCACGAGGGCGGCGCTTGAGGAGGGCATCGTGCCCGGTGGTGGCGTCGCGCTGCTGCAGGCATCCTCCGCGATCAAGGTCGACGACATCGAGATCGACGACGAGAAGACGGGTGCTCGCATCGTTTTGCGTGCACTGGAGGAGCCGCTTCGTCAGATCGCCGAGAACGCGGGCCTTGAGGGCTCCGTGGTGGTCAACGACGTGCGCAAGGCCAAGAAGGGTCAGGGTCTCAACGCGGCGACGAACGAGATCGTGGATCTGGTTGCTGCTGGAGTCATCGACCCGGCCATGGTCACGCGCTCGGCGCTGCAGAACGCCGCGTCGATCGCCAAGAACATCCTCACCACTGAGGCAATCGTGGCTGAGGTGCCTGAGAAGGAAGGCGCCGCCGGTGGCGGTGGCGGTATGCCGGATATGAGCGGCATGATGTAAGAGCGGCGTGTGGGCGGCTCTGCTCTGCAGAAGCCACCCGCGGCGACTCTGATGCGTTTCACGGGAGCCCGGCCATGCCGGGCTCCCGTCCTAGGTTGGGCGAGCTTGCTCAGCGCCCTTTAAAGGTGACGCCTAATAGGCCTGCCGATTTGGCTTCATGCAGAGCCTTTTCGCGCAGTGCTTCAGCGACGAACCCAGGGTGAGCGGGGATTTTCTTGGGCAGGGCATACAGCAGGAAGAGGGCGCGGAGCGGCGGTCCTTTGGGAGCACAGAGCGTGTAGGCCGTCTGGCCATGGCTGTTGCGTCCGACGATTGCGCCCGCGGGAAGATGCCCTGCCGGGAGACTGCGCAGCTTGGGGCTCAGTCCGGCCACCGCCCAATTGGCGATGAGCTTGCCGTGCACCGGCTGGATGTTGAACAGGAACAGGTCCAGTTCGGCCGTGTGAGGGGGAATATGGCTCCAGCTGAGGGGCGGTGAGATGTCGGCCCCATTGCAGGTGAAGCGGCGTGCGATCGGTTCCCGCTTGACCGGACTGGCCATCTGGATGTCAAGAGTGGGACTTTTTTCGGAGGGCTCGGTACTGCTGGTGGCTGTGCTGGTGGAGGTGGAGCTGGCGGTCGTAGCTGTGCTTGCAGAGCTGCTCGCGGACGCCTGTGTCGCGCTTGCGGCCGTGGTGGAGGCAGACTGTGAGCTGGAGCCTCCGCAGGCAGTGAGCGCGAGCACTACCGCAAGCACGCTTCCAAGGGCCGTCGATCGCAGTCTGTTGTGCATGGGGTTACTCCTCCTCGCCTATTTGGATATGAGGAACGTGACCCTCGCAGATCTACTGCTATTGATCCAAATAATTCCGACTGATTGTTTCCGACCGAAAGCCGGCTATCCCACGGCGCTGACCGGACGCGGCTCCTCGCCCACATACTTGGCGGTAGGACGGATCAGTCGCCCTTCGCGCTTCTGCTCAAGGATGTGCGCTGACCAGCCGGCCACGCGCGCACACGTGAACATCGGCGTGAACAGGTCTGGCGGCACCTTGGCGTGGTCGAGGATCACGGCTGACCAGAACTCGACGTTGGTGGCGAGCACGCGGTCGGGCTTGCGCGCGTGCAGCTCTGCCAAGGCGGCCTGCTCAAGCGCCTCGGCGGCCTGCAGGCGCGGCGAGCCCAGTTCGCGGCAGGTGCGGCGCAGCACCCGCGCGCGTGGATCTTCAGCGCGGTATACCCGGTGGCCAAAGCCCATCAGGCGCTCACCGCGATCGAGCGCTTGCTTGACCCAGCGCTCGGCGTCACCCGTCTGTTCGACTTCCTCAAGCATCTTCAAGACTCGCGAGGGTGCGCCGCCGTGCAGGGGGCCGGAGAGAGCGCCCACCGCGGCGGACATCGCCGCGGCGACATCGGCGCCGGTGGAGGCCACGATACGAGCCGTGAAGGTGGAGGCGTTCATGCCGTGCTCGGCAGCCGAGATCCAATAGGCGTCGATCGCCTTCACGTGCCGGGGGTCTGCCTCGCCACGCCAGCGGATCAGGAAGCGCTCGGGGATCGATATGCCCTTGTCGATCTCCTCCTGAGGCACCGGCGGCTGCCCGGCGCCGCGCGCTGACTGGGCCACGAAGGAGAGCGCCATCACCGAGGCGCGCGCGAGATGCTCGCGTGCCTGCTCGTCGGAGATGTCGATCAACTGGCCAAAGCCCCACTCTGGCGCCAGCATCGCCAACGCCGACTGCACGTCCACGCGGTGATCGCCTGAGCGCACCGTCAGCGCGTGCGGTTCGGCGGGCGGCAGGCCGGGTTTCAGGTGACCGTCCACCAGCAGGCCCCAGACCTGCTCGTAAGGAACGGCGCCCACCAAATCCTCAATGTCAACGCCGCGGTAGCGCAGCGCGCCACCCGCCCGATCGGGCTCGGCGATCTCGGTGGCGAAGGCGACTACGCCTTCCAGGCCTGACTGGACCTCTGGTGCTGTCTGGACCTCGCTCATGGCACTCGCTTTCCTGACTGGGATGTGGAGGGACCCGGCTCGTCGGCCTTCGGCCGACTGCGCCACCCTCCAGGTTGCTTAACGGGGCGGTGGCCTTGTGAGCCGCATATATGGTCGCAGGGATTTGCCGCTCCTGCTGCGCCCGGTAGGCTGCGATTCTGCGGGGGTGCGTCGGTCAGTGAACCCGCACCAGATCCGCAGTAGATCCAATCCGAGGAGGGGCCGTGTCCGACAGCGATCTGATGTTCCGTTCCGCCGGCGAGCTGGCGGGCATGGTTCGCACGGGAGAGATCTCGGCGAGCGAGTTGGTAGGACTGTCGCTTGCACGCATCGAGGAGCTCAACCCAAGGCTCAACGCCTTCGTGGAGATCGACGGCGAGCGCGCTCTCGCCTCCGCCGCACAGGTGTCGCCAGGCGATGAGCGACCTTTCGCCGGGGTGCCAATCGCGATCAAGAACAACCGGCCGGTGCAGGGGCTGCGGCTGACCTACGGCTGTTCGCTGATGTCCGATTATGTGGCCGACTACGACCACAACATCACGCGCCGTCTGAAGCAGGCGGGGTTCATCGTGGTCGGCTCGACGACCTTGCCCGAGTACGGCATTCTGCCCGTCAGCGAGGCGCGCCTGTTCGGTCCCACGCGCAATCCCTGGGATCTGCAGCGCACTCCCGGCGGCTCCTCGGGTGGCTCCGCCGCGGCCGTGGCCAGCGGGATGGTGCCGGTGGCGCATGGCAACGACGGCGGCGGCTCGATCAGAATCCCGGCTGCCTGCTGTGGGCTGGTTGGGCTCAAGCCGCAGCGCGGGCGTATCTCGGCAGCCCCCGAATTGGGCGACTCCCTGTTGGGGATCGATGGGGTGCTGACGCGCACCGTCGCCGATACCGCCGCGATCCTCGATGTGCTGGAGGGGTATGAGGCGGGAGACGCCACCTGGGCTCCGCCACCCAATGAGCCCTTCGCGGTCGCTGCCGGACGCGAGCCAGGCGCTTTGCGGATTGCTGTCACCACGTTCGCGCCCATCGCCGACGCCGTGGTTGACCCCGTTTGTGCCCAGGCGGTAGCCGACGCGGCCGAGCTGCTGCGTTCCTTGGGGCACACCGTGGAGGAGGTCGAGCCGCCCTGGCGCGTGGACGGTGTTCAGGAGCTCTTCGGGGCGGTGTTCTCAACCCACATTTCGCTCTCGATCGCCTATTCCGGGATGGTGGCCGGGAGGGAGCCGAGCGCGCAGGACATGGAGCCGATGAGCTGGGCGATCTTCTCGATGATCTCTCATCTCAATGCCGTGCAGGGAATGGGAGCGACGGTGCAGCTTGAGAGCTTCACCCGTCAGTTGGTGGCTTTCCTTGAGCCCTATGACGTGCTGCTCACGCCTGCTCTGGCCGAGCGCCCACTGCCGCTGGGGACGCTCGACACGGCGGCGCCCGAACCAATGTCCACGTTCACCCGCTCGGGTCTCTTCACGCCTTTTACACCGACCTTCAACGCAAGCGGCCAGCCCGGCATCTCGGTGCCGCTGTATCACGGCGAGGACGGCTTGCCGTTAGGGGTGCAGCTGGTCGGTTCTCCAGCGGGCGAGGCGAGCCTGCTGGCGCTGGCCACGCAGCTGGAAGCGGCGCGGCCTTGGGCCGATCGACGTCCGCCGGTGTCTTAGGCCTGGGCCAGAATCGCCCGCATCGGCTCGGGCGTGACGCCAAAGCGCTCGGCGTCGGCACAGCCGCGCGCGGAGATCATCGAGACCTCCATCAGCTCGGCCTCATCCCAGGTGGCAAAGGCGCCGCTGCCCATCGTTGCCTCCAGCAGACGCAGAGAACGCGAGACGATCGGGGTGGGCACGTGCACGAGCAGTCGCCGGCGCTGCAACGAGCGCAGCACCAGGCGCACGATCTCGGTGTGGCTGAGCGTCTCCGGGCCTGCCAGCTCAAAGCGCTCGTGGGGATCGCCATCGCCGTTGCGCAGCGCCGCCATCAGGCAATCGGCCACGTCCTCCGCCCAGATCGGCTGGTAGATGGCGCGGCCACGGCCGGAGACGGGGACCACCGGGAGCAGCGCCATCCGTTCCAGCAGCGTCAGCCAGGGGTCGCCGGGGGCATAGACGATCGAGGGGGCAAAGACCGTCGAGCGCATGTCGGACTCCCGCACGGCCTGCTCGGCCAGCGCCTTGGCTCGGAAGAAGCGCGCGCGGTGGTGCGTGGAGGCGTCCAGTACCGAGAAGAACACGAAGCGCTGTACGCCTGCGCGTTGCGCGGCCTGCACCATGCGCCAGGTGGCGATGCCGTTGAGCTCCTCGATCGATCCCCGCGGCTGATCGCGGATCGAGGCCGCCAGATGCACGACCGTTTGCACGCCTCGCAGGGCGTTACGGAACGACGGCGGGTCGGTGAGGTCGCCGAGCGCGATCTGCACGCGCACGCGCTGAGCCCCCAGCCGCCTTGGGTTTCGCACCAGGCAGCGCACCTGGGTGCCTTCGGCGAGCAGGCGACGCAGCAGCGAGGAGCCCACCAGGCCGGTTGCGCCGGTCAGCAGAAGCATCCGCCAAACCTAACGGCTTTCCGGGTGGGGTGGGCGCGCCGCTAATATTCGCTTCTCCCCCTGGGATGATGACCAAACCGACCGTAGAAGGAAACGAATGGCCTACGTGATTGCTGAGCCGTGCATCGGCACCAAGGACAACTCGTGCGTCGAGGTGTGCCCTGTCGACTGCATCCATCCCACGCCCGACGAGCCTGGCTACGACGCGGCGGAGATGCTCTACATCGATCCCGAGGAGTGCATCGACTGCGACGCCTGCGTCGAGGCCTGCCCCGTCGATGCTTGCTTCGCGGAGGATCAGCTGCCCGATGAGTGGGCCAAGTACACGCAGATCAATGCGGAGTACTTCGCCAACAGCAAGTAGCTGAGACGGCCGATGGCCGGCGCTGAGCGGCGTCCTCGCTCGCTCATGTGCACAGCACACTTCGCTCGCTGCGTCCTTGCTCAGCTTGGCCCTCGGCCGTCTCAGCGGCGCTTCAGGCCATTGGCAAAGACATGCCGGCCGGCTTCGGGCTCGCCGGTGGGGATGGCGCGGGAGGCGCCGATGCCTGCTGAACCGCGAGTACAGGCAGCGGCAGCGGTGCCATCGCCACCAGGCCCCGTGCCGCGTGGCGGATGGCCTGTGCGGCTGGGTCGTCGGGGTCCTCAAGCACGAGCGGCGTGCCGCTGTCGGCGTGCTCGCGCAAGGGCATCGTCAGCGGCACCTTGCCCAGCAGGGGCACGTCCAACTCGTCGGCCAGATCCTGACCGCCGCCCTCGCCGAAGATCGCGTAGCGCTCGCCGTCGGGGGTGGCGAAGCTCGACATGTTCTCGATCACGCCGCAGATCTCAAGCGAGACCTTGTTGGCCATCTCCGCCGAGCGCCTGGCGACCTTCTGCGCCGTGGGCTGGGGGGTGGTGACGATCACGAACTGCGCCTGCGGCAGCAGCTGTGCGAGCGTCATCGAGACGTCGCCCGTGCCGGGGGGCAGATCGATCAGCAGGTAGTCGAGCGTGCCCAGGCGACGTCCTGCAAAAACTGCGAGAGCGCCTTGTGCAGCATCGGGCCCCGCCACACCACCGCCGCGTCCTCCTCCAGGAAGAAGCCGATCGACATCACCTTCACGCCGTGGGCTTCCAGGGGCAGGATCTTGCGCTCGGGGGACACCGGCGGGCGGGTCGCGCCCAGGCCGTACATGCGCGGGATCGAGTAGCCCCATACATCCGCGTCGAGGATTCCCACGCGCTTGCCCTCGGCCGTGAGCGCCGCCGCGAGGTTGGCCGTCAGCGTGGACTTGCCCACGCCACCCTTGCCCGAGCCGATGCACATCACGTTGGCGACCTGTGCCAGCGCGCCGTCGGGCAGGCTGCCGCGGCCGAGCTTCTGCTGTAACGCCGCCTTCTGGGTGTCGCTGAGCACGTCGAAGTAGACATTCACGTGCGTCACGCCCTCAAGCGCCGACACCGCCTGCGCTACGGAGGTCTGGAAGTGCCCGCGGATGGGGCAGGCGGGGGTCGTCAAGGAGACGGTCACGTCGATCACGCCGCTGGCGCCGATCTCGATTGAGCGCACCATGTCGAGCTCCACGATCGAGCGTCGCAGCTCGGGGTCGATCACGCTCTCCAGGGACTTGAGGATCTCGTCTTTGGTCATCTTCCTCGCATTCTCGCAAAAGCTGAGGTGTTGCCTTGCCTTGCGTTAAGGCTGAGGCCGGGTTGGGGGTCCACTCCAAAAAAGATCGGGGGGCGGCTGGGGGCCACCCCCCGATCGAGGGAGGAGAGGGTCCTACTTCCGCCGGCGGGATATGAGGCCGGCAGATCGTCCCGCGTCAGGTCTCTCCGGAGCCTTGCACGGGGGAAGGTCGTGGTCTCTGCTCAGACCAGGTTCAGCACACGCTCCTGCAGGCTCTCGACCAGCTCCACGCCATCGCGGCGACGCTGGCGCAGTTCACGCTCGACGCGCGTGCGGGTCTTGCGCACCTCGCGCTCAAGGCGGTGGCGCGCGGTGGTGCCCCGGCGCTCGAACTTGTTCAGCTGGGAGTTCAGCCGGCTCTGTGCCTTGGAGGGGCTGGAGTAGGTTGAAAGGGTGTCGTTGACGCTCGTGACTACCTTTTCACGGGCGATCAGGGCGGCGCCGACGGGAATCAGCACGGCGCGCTCGGCGTAGCCGGGAGTTGAGCGTGCCGCTCTCGTCTGCGTGGTGCGCGCGCTTGAAGCCGTGCTCTTGGCACGGGCAGTGCGCTTGGCGGCCGGCTTGGCGGCTGCCTTGCGAGGGCGGGGTGAAGTGGTGTTGGCAGTGGCCATCTGGTGTGGATCTCCTTTTCCTCAGCATGAGGAGTGCAACGTTGGGTTGATCGAACACCTGTTTGTACCCAACGTGGGATAGATCGTTACACCCACAGCCTAACAGGAAGTAAACCCCCTGTGAAATCTGGATTTATTGCCGAGGAGCTTGTAACAAGAGGAACATGTGTTCGGCTCTCAGCTCGCCATGCGGCTCTCAGCTCGCCATGCGGGCTAGCCACAGCTCGGGGGAATCGAGCTCGGCTGTGGTGGGCAGCGTCTCCGGGCTGCTCCACGCGCGCGCCAGCGCCGGCGGGCCGCCGGCGGCCACGACGGCGTCGCAGAAGCGCCGTCCACTCTCGTACTGGCGCATCTTCAGCTCCAGGCCCAGCAGGCGCTCAAGCACTCGCCAGGGCAATCCGCGCGAGCTGCGGCGACGCGTCATCGCCGCGCGCAGGCGCGCCAGCGAGGGCAGAAGATCGGCGCCGATCTCATCCATGACGTGCTCTGCATGGCCCTCGATGAGCGTCATCGTGGCCTGCATCTGCTCGACCAGGCCCCAGCGCTTCTCGCCGACCGTCAGGCGCAGCAGATCGCCGTGGCGTACGCGCTCGATCAGCTCGCGCGCGTTGCCGGGGTCGACCAGCTTGAAGAGCTGGCTCAGCGACACATTGGCCTCCAGGCCCTCGATCAGCTCGCGCAGCAGGCCCGCCAGGTGATCTCGCAGCCACGGGGCGCCTGAGAACTGCACGGCGTGGGTGACCTCGTGGATGGTCACCCACGACACCAGCTCGTGCTCATCGACCTCCAGGCTGCGGGCGGCCTGTGCCAGGTTGGGCGCCACCAGCAGCAGGCGCGGAGTCACAGAGGGGTCGAGGATCGCCAGGTCGTACTGGCCCAGCACGCGCTGGGAGAGCATCCCCGTGAGCGCGCCCACCTGGGCGCCCAGCGCCATGCCGGAGGCCACGCGCATCGCTTCAGGCAGCCCTAACGCCCAGCCCTGGCGGCGCTTGGAGGAGGGGCCCGCGGAGGAGCTTCCCTCCAGGCGCTCGGCCATCTGCTCCATCAGCGGGCGCATCGTGCTCAGGTTGGCCGCTATCCAACGCGGGCGATCCACCGTCTCAAGCGGCGGCAGCTCGGCCGGGAGCGCGAGGCCCGTGTAGTCGCTGACGCGCTGGGCGAAGTCCTGGGCCAGCGGCTGCACCGACTCCGCCCGGATGCCACTGCGCGGAGGGGTGCCCGCGAGCATCTCTCCTACTCGCTGCGCGGTGCCCCAATCGATCGCGTCCATCATCAGAGCGTAGCCCGCCTGGAGTCGCGGGCTCATATCCTTGCAAGCGTGTCCCTTTCGCTCGACCGCGTCACAGAGGCGAGCTCCCAGCCCGCCGCACCGGGCGGCGCGGCATTCTCCGAGCGGGCCGAGGTGCGCGACGTGCTCGCCTGGATGCGCTTGCTGAGCGACCCGGGCGACGCCACCGCGGTGGCCCGCGCGCTGGTACGGCCGCCGATCGAGATGCGCCAGAGCGATCTGGTGCGTGTCATCCAGGTTGCGCGCAAGCGCCAGCTCGACATGGTGGCGGCGCTGCAGGCGGCGATTGAGTCTCCACAGGTGCCGCCGCAGGCGCGCGAGCGAATCTTGCGCTTCCTCGATCTGTACAAGGGAGCCAAGGCCGCGCTTGAAGCGGGGCGCCCCGATCTGTTTGTGCGCGTGGTGGCGGCCGGCGAGCGCGCGGATCGCGAGCAGGACTCCTCCGGTCCCGCCGAGCGCTTGCAGAGCACGCTGCGCACGATGCGCGAGGAGGTGCTCGGCGACGTCACGCGCATCGCCGGGCGCCTCTCGGAGCTGCGCCTGGATACGGATCTGGATGTTTCCCATGGCGTGGCGCGCTATCTGGAGCTGGTCAAGCTCACCGCGCTGATGGAGCGCCCGGCGGGGCAGAGCGTGGCCGAAGCGCTGCCCGAGCTAAACGCGCGCCTGGGGGCCGCCGTGACATCGTTGCAACGCGAGATCTTCCAGACTTCGCCGCTGGATGCGGCGCTGCTGCAGGACGAGCTCAACGATCGCGATGGCGAGAGCGGTGAGCCGGCCGAGGTGGCCGAGCGGGCCCACGCGCGGGCCCTGGCTGTGCGCGGTGAGCCTTCCCTGCAGCCGTTTCTTCCTCGCATCGGCCAGGGGCTGGTGCTTTCGGCCTCGGACATCTTCACCTATCGCAGCTGCCCGCTCAGATACAAGTACGCGCGCGTGCTGCGCATCCCCTCCGAGCAGACGCTCAACCAGCGCTTTGGCATCGCGGTGCATCAGGTGCTGGAGCGCTACCACGTCTCCGGCGCCAGCACCTTGGCCGAGCTGATGGAGCTGTTGGAGACTGCCTGGCGCCGTGGTGGCTTCGGCAACTCTGAGCAGGAGCTCGATCTGCACGAGAAGGCGCGCGTCTCGCTCACGCGCTATCACGAGCGCTTGCGCGAGCAGCAGTCAGAGCCGGTGTGGTTCGAGCGCTCGTTCTCTTTCACGCTCGGCAGCCACCAGGTGCGCGGTCGCGTGGATCGCATCGACAAGCTTCCGGATGGTGGTTATGAGCTGATCGACTACAAGACGGGCCGACCCAAGAACGACGCCCAGCTTGGCGAGGACGTGCAACTCTCGCTCTACGCCTTGGCGGCGCGCGAGGACTGGGGTCTTGAGGCCTCCAGTCAGGCCTACTACTACGTGCTGGACGATCTCAAGGTACCGCTGTCCCCACGCGCGGAAGGCGAGGATGAGTGGATCAAGGACGTCGTGCTGCGCGCGGGCGAGGGCATCATGGCGCAGGAGTTTGAGCCGACGCCCTCCCCTGAGGCCTGCGCGATGTGTGACTACAGCTTTCTCTGCCCGGTCTCGGAGATCTGACAGCAGCGCGCGACCTCAGGAAGGGCCCTTCGGCCCCTCGCCGCCGCGCTGGCGCAGGAAGCGCTGGAACTCTTTGGCGATCAGGTCTCCGGAAGGAAGATCCTCGGGGCCCAGCGGCTCCTCCTCGCTCTCCGCATCCTGCTCCAGGCGTTCGACAAAGGCCTGCACGTCAGGGTCGCTGGAGACGGCCAGTCCCACCTGGCGCTCGTAGTTGGCCGAGGCGCTCTCCAGATCCGACGCGTCGACCGAGACCCCCACGACGCTTTCCAGCCGCCGCACCAATGCCAGCGCCGCCTTGGGGCTGGGGGCAGCGGCGACGTAGTGGGGGATGCTGGCCCACAGACTCATCGAGGGCAGGCCGGCTTCGCTTGAGATCCCGTGCAGGACGCCCACGATGCCGGTGGGGCCCTCGTAGCGGCCTGGGTTGGAGGCGCCCAGGTTCTCCAGCAGCTTGGGGTCGGAGGCGAAGCCGGTCATCGCCACTGGGCGAGTGTGGGGCACGTCGGCCAGCAGCGCTCCCAGCGTGATCACCATCTGCACGCCCAGCGCCTCGGCCAGCTCCACGATCAGCGAGCTGAAGGTGCGCCAGCGCAAAGAAGGCTCGACGCCCTGCACGAACACCAGATCGCGCGGGGCGCGCGGGATGCTCGCGGCGAACATCTCAACGCTGGGCCATTCGATCTCGCGCTTGTTGTCCTCGTCGATGCTGATGCGCGGCCGGTTGGCTTGCAGGTCGTAGAACTCCTCTGTATCCACCTGCGCGAAGCGGCGCGCGCCTAGCGCTGTGCTCATGAAGGACACCGCGGTGGAAGCCGCGTCGCCGGCGTCGTTCCAACCCTGGAAGGCGCAGACCATCGCCGGGGCTCTCAAGCCACTGGGACGGTGCTCCCAAATGAGCGGCTGCATCCGATCCACCGTACATCATGAGTCGATGGGCTCCCCACTTCTTGACAGATCCGGCGAGGAGCCCCAGACCGTGGCGACCTTGCGTGTGGGCCAAGAGGTGGACGGCGTGTTCGCGTGCTCGCGCAAGGAGCGCCTGATGAGCAAGGCCGGCTCTCCGTATCTGACGGTCGAGCTGCGCGATCGTACCGGCGCGATCGTGGCGCGTGCCTTCCGCGATGCCGATCTGCTCGCGGGGCGCTTTGAGCGCGGTGAGCTCGTGCGCGTGCAGGGGCGCGTGGAAAGCTTTCGCGAGCAGCCGCAGATCGAGCTGCAGGCGATTGCGCGCGTGGAGGGGGAGCGCGCCGACCTCTCGGATTTCCTGCCCGTGGCTCGCCGCGATCTGGAGGAGCTTGAGGGTTTCCTTGAGCACTTGGTGCGCGAGGTGTATGACCCTGGATTGCGAGGGCTGCTGGAGCGGGTGCTGGGCGATCGGGAGCTGCGTGCCGAGATGCGCCGCGCGCCTTGCTCGGTGCCGCGCGGTGGGGGCGGCAGCGGTGGCGGGTCTGGCGGGTCGCGCGGCTCTGGTGGTTCAGGCGGCCATCACGCCTACCTCGGGGGACTGCTGGAGCACACCGTTGCGGTGGCCACCATGGCGCTTGAGCTGTGCACGGTGCATCAGCGCCTGGACCGCGACCTGCTGCTCACGGCTGCGATCGTCCATGATCTCGGCAAGACGCGCGAGTTCACCTACGGCGCGGAGATTGGACGCAGCGAAGAAGGGCGGATGCTTGGCCATGTCGAGCTGGGGCTGCGTTTGCTTGCGCGTCACACTCCGCCTGCGCTCACGCCTGCGCGGCGTCTGGCGCTGGAGCACTGCGTGATGCTCCATCACGGGCCTGAAGGGGCTTCGGGGCAGCGTTTTGCCTCGGGCGAGGCGATCGCGCTGTATCGCCTGAATGCGCTCGATGCGCACCTGAAGGGCGCGTTTGAGCAGGGTCTCGTGTAATAGAGCCATAAGAGGGCGCTCCAGAGGTCAAGTGATGGCTCTGGAATGCCGATCTATAGGCGATGAGTTGGTTTCGACGCCGACGAGCCGAGGAGGCGGTCGCAGAGCAGGCCCCTGCGCCGGACTCGCCCCTGCCTGATTCGGCTGCGCCCTCCACTGAGCCGGGCCCAGCTGTGGCTTCGGCGTCGGTCGTCTCGTCGGAGCCCAGCGCGTCCCCTCAACTTGAGGGCTCATCTGGATCTGAGTCCACGGCTCCTGTCGCCTCCTCCGAGTTGGGCGCCTCCTCTGAGCAGGGCGCTTCCTCTGAGAAGGGCGCTTCCTCCGAGCTGGGCACCGCCTCCGAGACCGTCGAGCATGAGGCGCTGCCTGCCTCCGAGCTGGCGGCGCTTGAGTCTGCAACCGCCGTCGCCACACTGGAGCGCCCGCCGGAGGACGAGGCTCCGAGCGTGCTGGCGGCGCCTGAGCCTCCGGGCGCAGGCGGGCTGGCCGCACCTGAAGGTGGGCTTGCCGGCCCTGTCGCGCCTGACTATCCCGGCGAGGGGATGGGCGCACCCATGCGTCCCGTGCGCCCCGGCCGGCTGATCGGCGAAGTGGTTGTCGACCTGGGCTTTGCCGACCGCGCCGCGGTCGAGGAGGCCGTCAACATCGCTCGCTCACAGCGCAAGCCCACCGGGCAGGTGCTCGTCGAGCAGGGGGTCCTGCGCCAAGACCAGCTGGCGCGCGTGGTTGCCGAGCGCTTTGGCCTGGACTACGTCGACCTCTCCACACATGAGCTCGACATGGGCGCCGTGAACCTGCTCAACGCCGATGCGATCAAGCGCTATCAGGCGGTGCCTGTCGGCTTCATGGAGGACGGCGCCCTGCTGCTGGCGATGGCCGACCCCACCAACATCCTCACCATTGACGACATCGCGATGATCACCAATCGTCGTGTGCGCGCCGCGGCGGCCTCCGCCGAGGACGTCACTCTGCTGGCTACGCGTCTCGGGCGTATGCAGGCATCGATCGAGGACATTGTTGAAGACGAGCAGGAAGCAGATGCCGCTGACATGATGGCCGAAGAGGCCGATCAGGACGCGCCGATCATCAAGCTGGTGCACTCGATCATCGCCCAGGCGGTGCAGCAGGGGGCCTCTGATATTCATGTCAACCCCGAAGAGGGGGATATGCGGGTGCTGTTCCGCATTGACGGGGTGCTCTTCCCGGCCGCCACCATCCGGCGCAAGATGGCCGTCGGCATGGTCTCGCGCATCAAGATCATGGCCGACCTCGATATCTCCGAGCGGCGTGTGCCGCAGGACGGGCGCCTGGCGTTGACCGTTGAGGGGCGGCGTATTGATATTCGCGTTGTGACACTGCCGCTGGTGCACGGCGAGGGGGCGGTTATGCGCATCCTCGACAAGGGGGTTGTGGTTCAAAATCTTGAGTCTTTGGGGATGCAGCCTGAGGAAGAGCAGCGCTTCGCGCATGCCATTGGGCGGCCGCATGGGGCCGTGCTAGTGACGGGGCCGACGGGATCGGGCAAGTCGACCACGCTGTATGCGGCAGTCAATGTGCTCAATGACGGGGCGCGCTCGATCCTCACGATCGAGGATCCTGTGGAGTCGCGGATCACCGGGGTTAAGCAGATGCAGGTGGCTACGAAGGCTGGGGTTACCTTCGAGACTGGGCTGCGCTCGATGCTGCGGGCGGATCCCGATGTGATCATGGTGGGCGAGATCCGCGATCGCGAGACCGCTCATATTGCGGTCGAGGCCGCTCTGACAGGGCATCTTGTGCTTTCAACGCTGCATACGCGCGATGCGCCTAGTGCTTTGAGTCGGCTCATCGATATGGGGATTGAGCCGTTTCTGGTGTCTTCGTCGGTGGATTGCGTTGTTGCTCAGCGGCTGGTGCGGATGCTTTGCCCGCATTGCAAGCGGCCGGCTAATTTGCCCGAGACGGTTTTGGAGGAGTACGGGTTGGCTGGTATTCAGCCGTACGAGGCCGTAGGGTGCTCGCGGTGCGGTAGTTCGGGGTATCGCGGGCGGGTGGGGTTGTATGAGGTCATGACGGTGTCGGAGGAGATCCGGGCTCAGATCTTGGGGCACGCGTCAGTGGATGAGATCACGGCTACCGCGGTGGCGCAGGGGATGCGGCGGCTGCATGACGATGGGATGGAGAAGGTCCGGGCTGGGCAGACCTCTATTGCGGAGGTCGAGCGGATGACTACTAGCTTGGTTTAGGGCTCTACGGCCTGCCCCGACGGCGGAGCCCAACTAGCTAGGCAGAAAGAAGAAAAGGAAGTGGGCATCCTCCTACTCCCCGGCTTACTTCTGCGCATCCTGTGTCGGAAACAGAGGTCGGCGGAAAATTTGAAGTAAAACTGGTCACGGCGGGAAATTCGGTGTCTTCAAGGTCTGATCGTCACAGACGGATACTGTGAAGCGACGGTCCTCTCAAGGCATCGCGGTGGGGGCCACGGCGCATCGTGGCCCCCACCGATCTACTTGCCCGCCTTCCCGCGCTTGCTTGAGCCCCCCTTGGCGTGATGCTTGCCCTTCTTGGCGGCTTTCGCCGCGGTCGGGCAGCCGTGAGGACGGCCGAGGTCAAACGGCCCTGAGATGGCCTGGGTGATCACTTTCTTTTCGTTCAAATAGGCGTAGGTCACGGTCAGGTGCGGATCCACACGCGGCGCGGCGCACAACTTTGAGGCGATCGCGAACTGACCTGTGATCGTCTCGTATGCGGCTGTGGTGTTGCCGACGCAGTCGAAGCCAAAGCCCGGGATTTCGCCGTTGCAGGAGAAGGAATCGGTTGTGACCGCTTCGCCTTTCTGGTTTGTTACCAGCGGGGCGCTTTCAAAGCCTGTGCTCTGCACCTGCGTCTGGATGGCATAGCCGCTGATTGGGCCGCTGCAGGCGATCGTGTACTGCACCTGCTGTTCGCTTGAGCCTTCTTCGGGCTTGCCCGCCGTGACATGGCCGGCGCACTGGTAGTTGTTGGGGTTGCTTTCTTCGGCCTGGCTATACGCTGGGATCAGCAGCATAAGCAGCGTGATCGCGGGGGCTAGAAACGCCAGCGACCATGTGGCTCGGCGTCGGGCGGACTGGGATGTGTGCAACGGGGTCTCCTTGCTGGTGTGATGGTGGGTGTTGGACATCAGCCGCGCAAGAGCCTTTCCAGATCTTTACGCGGTGTGGCAGGGTGAAAGGGGGAAGTGCTCTGCGTTCCTCGCTTACGCAGGAAGGGAGAGAGCAGCAGCACACCCGCAGGCTGAGCGGCCAGGGTCGTGGCTGGGGTGATGTTCGCGGGGCCCGGAGTGGCGCTCTGCTGGGAGCTCGCGCTTGCGCTGGGCTGGGAGCTCGTGCCTGGGGTGCCAAAGGCGATCGCGATCAGGCCGTGTTCGCGGTAGTCGGCGCTGGCGGTGATCTGTGGGATCAGCTGCTGCAGGTAGGCATCCACATTGGCCAGCTCGCCCGAGGACCCCGGGGTGCAGGTCGGCTGGGCGGTGGTGTCACAGCCTGGCGCGGTGTACGTGCTCTCCTGGGGGGAGCTCTGGCTTGAGAGCAGCGCGGCGTCTGCGCTCAGCGCACTGGCCGCGACTGGGGAATAGCTCTTCAGCAGCGTGCCTTGCGTCACCAGCTGCTGGGACAGGTAGGGATCGGCGCTTGACTGTGCCTGCGCGGCAGCGAAGCCTGCTCCAGGCAGTGCGATCAGCCACACGTGCTCGATCGCTGGCAGGGGGGTGGTGGGATGCTCGCTCGCCACCGGCGTGTCCGCGCCCTCGTTCGCCGGCGACGTGCCAGCGTCGCTGGAGCCACTTGTGGAGCTAGCCAGTGTGCTCGCACTCGGCCCGCCTGTCGGTGTGCTGGGAGCGGCGGCTGCCGGTGTACTGGTGCTAGTCGGTGTTCTCGGAGAAGCTGCTGCCGGGAGTGGTGTGGGAGAAGGGCCGGTTGGATTGCTTGAGCTTCCCGCCGCGTAGCTGGAGAGCAGTGAGGAGATCAAAGTGCTGGGAGGCGCCACTGGGCGTGCCAGCGAGCTCTGGGGACTTGGGCCGATTGCCGCCCCTAGCGCGATGCCGAGGGCGAACAGGCTTGCCGCCAGCGCACACCGCACCCTGAAGGACGGCAGCCTCCGGCCGCCCTTGGGGGACTGATCCGTGGGCGTCGCGTGGGGATGTGAAGGAGGGGGGAGGTGGTCGGTCATGGCATGGACGACTGTTCGAGCCGGGGGAGAGTAGCGCAGTTCTTCACAAAGCGCCTAATCTGGATCTTCTTTATGAAGAATATGGTACTGTGCCTCGCTCGACGCTGTCAATACTCGGAATGGAGCCATGCCCATGAAGCGAATTCGCCGTCTCTCTGCCGCCCTGACTCTGTCGGGCGTGCTGGGGATCGCGGTCCTCCCCGCGATCGCCGTGGCGGCGAGCGTGATCACGATCAGCGGTGCCACCGCATCCGCCCCGCTGGTGACGCTGCTCGCCCAGAAGTACGTCAAGGTCAAGCCCCACCAGGTCAAGTTCAAGATCGCCCAGGGTGGCGCCAATGTCGGCATTGCCGATGTGGCCGCCGGGCGGGTGAGCGTGGCCGATGTCTCACGCGATCCGCTGCCCAGTGACCCTTCTGGTCTGAAGTTCTATCCCATCGCCAAGTACTTCGTCTGCGTCGTCACCAATACCTCCAATCCGCTGAGCAACCTCACCCAGGCTCAGGCGCAGGCGATCTTCACCGGCAAGGTGCGTGACTGGAGTCAGGTGCCGGGGGCCAGCGCTCACGGCACCATCGATCTGATCAGCCGCACCTCCTCGGCGGGGGTCTTGACGACCTTCCAGCAGCTGCTGCTCGGCAACAAGACCGTCTCTTCGATCGCTTCCCAGGAGCCTTCTGAGGGTCTGTTGCAGCAGAAGGTCAAGAGCGATCCGAATGCCATCGGATTTCTCTCTGACTACTTTGCGCTGAAGGGCGTCAATCCAGTTGGCTACAACGGTGTCGGCTGCTCGGTTGCCAATGCCGTCTCCGGGCAGTACCCCGGTGTGGCTCACTTCTATGAGGTGACCCGGGGGCCGGCCAGCGGTGCAAGCAAGGCCTTCATCAGCTGGATCGTGCACAGCGCCGCCGCGCGCAAGATCATCTCGACCGCCTGGATCCCGCTGAGCTAAGGGATGCTTGAGCGTCTGCGTCATCCGTGGTCAGACCGCCGCGCCGAGCTTGTGCTTGGCGCGGCGGCCTGCTCGGTCTGTCTTGCGATTGGGCTGATGATCGCCTTCGTGGCTGTGCGCGCTTGGCCGACCTTCGCTCACAACGGGCTCTCCTGGTTGGGCGCCGGGAGTAACCCCGAACACCAGATCGGCAAGATGCTCTACACCGGGCCTCACCCGCCTGCCTCGGCCTATCGCCTCAGCGCCTGGCCGCTCATCTACGGCACGCTTTTGACCTCCGGTCTCGCGCTCGTGTTCGGCATGGGCTTCGCCTTGCTTGCCGCGATCTTCCTCGTCGAGTTCGCGCCGCCTGCTGTTAGGCGCGTGCTCGTGCCCGTGGTACGTCTGCTTGCCGGGGTGCCTTCGGTGATCTATGGGCTGGTGGGCATTCTGGTGCTCGCCCCGTTTGTCGGCAATCACCTCATCAGCCCTGCGCAGAAGCGCTCGGTCGAGTACGTCGTGCAGCTCGATGGCACCGGCTTGATCGGCGCCGTCGTAATCCTCACTTTGATGATCACTCCCATCATGGTTGCCTTGATCGCCGATGCCTTGAACACTGTTCCCACCGCCTGGCGCGAGGGCGCGGTGGCGCTGGGGGTCAACCCGCTGCGCGCCACCTTGGCGGTTTCACTGCGCGCGATTCGGCCCGCGATCGTCGCTGCCGGGGCGTTTGCCTGCGCCCGCGCGGTCGGTGAGGCCGTCGTGATCGCGATGGTCTCCGGCGGCAACGCCTTTACGCCCAAGCCTTGGGATGGGGCGGTGTTTCTGTTCGAGCCGCTGCTGACGCTTGCCGCCTCGATCCTCAACAACGCCGATGCGCTCAGCGCGCCTGCGGTTGGGTCCACCATGAACGCCTTTGCCCTGTTGCTGCTCTTCTCCGCCTTCGTGCTGTCGCTTGGCTCCTATTTGGTGAAGCTGCCGCTGCGCCGTTACCACGGGGGATTGCGATGAGGCCGATCTGCTCGGCGCTCCATCGGGGGTGCGTACGATGAGCGGCTCCTCGCAGGTCCTCGCAACCCGTGCGCGGCCTCGGCGCTCTTCGCTGCGCTCCTGGCGCTGGAGCGATCGCATCGTCTATCTGCTGGCGTGGTTCAGTGGCTTGGCGCTGTGTCTCGTCGCGGGCGCGTTGATCCTCTACCTGGGCGTGCGCGGCATCGAGTACGTCAGTCCCAGTCTGCTCTTCAGCCGTCCCACCGCTGGGGTCGACCAGAGCCAGATCGGCGGCATCCTCGATCCGCTGCTGGGGACCTTGCTGGTGGTGGTCATCGGCATCTTCATCGCCACCCCAATCGGGGTGGCAAGCGCCGTGTGGATCGTCGAGTACGGTCGTCCGCGCTGGCTCGCGCGCGCCGTTGAGTCGAGCATCGAGATCGTCGCCGGCACCCCCGACATCGTCATTGCGCTGTTCGCGCTGAGCTTGTTCCAGCTTGGGCTGTTTGGGTTCTTGTCCTTCACCGCCAGCGGCGGGGGCGTTTACGGACGCTCCTTTTTGACTGCCGGCGTGGCGGTGTCGCTGTTGGCGATTCCGCCTGTGTTCTTAGCAACCCGCGACGGTTTGCAGACGCTGCCTGGCCATCAGCGCGAGGGCGCTTTTGCGCTCGGCAAGACGCGCGTGGCGACCATTCGCCGCGTGCTGTTGCCTGGTGTAAGGCCCAACATCGGCACCGGTGTCACGCTCGGTATGGGGCGCATCATTGGCGATACCGCGATTGTGTTCTTGCTCTTGGGAGTCGGCGCCTCCCAGCGCTTTGACTTCCAGGGGGGCACGCCGGGGCTCAACGCTTTGCGCGGCACCGGCGCCACCCTCACCAGCTACATCTACACCACCTCCCCTGCCGGCGAGGGCAATGCGCCGCAGAAGGCCTACGCCGCCGCGTTTGTGCTGCTGCTGATGGTGCTCGCGCTCAACGCCTTCGCGGGATTCGTCGCGGGCCGCGGGGCCGCAGGCAAGATGAGCTTCGGCGACAGAGTCAGGTTTGGGGCCTGGGCGTGATGGCACATCGAAACAGTCCTCTGCATGCTCAGCGGGCGCATGATGGTGCGCTAGAGGTACCCCCTGTCAAGCGCATCGTGCTTGACCGTCACCCCACGGCTATACCGCCACCGGCTGTGGAGGACGATGGCGCGCTGCGTCGGCGCCCTGCTGTGGGCGGTCCCGAGCGGCTGCGCCTGCAGGGCGTGAGCGTCAGCTACGCCGGTAAGGCCGCCGTCAAGGACGTGTCGCTGTCGGTGCATCAGGGGGAGGTGCTCGCGCTGATCGGGCCTTCAGGCTGCGGCAAGACGACTTTGCTGCGCACGCTCAATCGCCTGACGGAGCTGACTCCGGGGGCAACGCGCGGGGGCAGCGTGCTGCTCGATGGTCATGAGGTTCACCAGCTAGCTGACACCGAGCTGCGCGCGCGGGTATCGATGGTCTTCCAGCAGCCTAACCCCTTCCCGATGTCGGTCTTCGACAACGTCGCTTTCGCGCTGCGTGAGCAGTCGCGCAAGCGACCTCGACGCCGCGAGATCGAACCGCAGGTGATCGAGGCGCTGCGCCGCGCCGGGCTCTATGAGGAGGTCCGCGACGATCTGCACCGCCCCGCGCTGCGGCTCTCCGGCGGTCAGCAGCAGCGCCTGTGCATCGCCCGCGCGATCGCTCTGCGGCCCGAGGTGCTCTTGATGGACGAGCCTTGTTCCGCGCTCGATCCACGCTCAACGGAGACGATCGAGCAGCTGATCGGCGAGCTGAGCCGGGAGCTGGCGATCGTGATCGTCACTCATAACCTTCAGCAGGCCCATCGCGTGGCTGACCGCGTGGCGTTCATGTATCTAGGGGATCTCGTCGAGCACGGTGAGGTCGAGCAGGTGTTCCGTACGCCCAAGGCTCCGCGCACGCGCGACTACGTGAAGGGCGTTTTCGGGTGAGGCTGCTCACGACGATGGGATTGCTCGGCGCACTGACGCTGATGCTCAGTGGCTGCGAGAGCACTGAGAGCGAAAGCGCTCGCCTGGGCCGCGAAGGCGCCAAGCTGATCGCGGGCGCCTCCACGGTCGGCCTGGGTGCCACCAACCGCGCTGTCCACGTCGGTCAGGTCGCGCTCGTGCACGGCTCGGGGCGCACCGCTGCGGTGGTGCAGCTGAGGAATACCGGCGCCGGCGCGCAGTCCGACGTGCCAGTGCTGATTGATGTGCGCAGTCCTAAAGGGGTCTCGCTGTATCGCAACGACATTCAGGGCCTTGAGCCCTCCTTGCAGCAGATGCCGCTGCTGCCTGCGCATGCCTCGGCGTGGTGGGTGGACGACCAGGTGCTTGCCGCGAGCACGCCTGGTTTGGTGAAGGTGCGCATCGGCGCGGCCAAGGGCAATGCCGCCAAGGCAGGCGTCGTGGGTTCCTCCGCGCGTGTGCAGGTGAGCGCCACGAGCCTTGGCAGTGACCTCGCCGGGCCTTATCTAGCTGGGGAGGTCATCAATCACACGGGCGTGGCGCAGCACAACATGCCGATCTTCGCCGTGGGCCTGCGCGGTGGGCGCGTCGTAGCCGCCGGCCGGGCGCTTGTGCCCAACCTTCCTGCCTCTGCCAGCAAGCCAACCGCCTTTCGCATCTATCTCGTGGGGTCTCCCAGCGGCGCCCACATCGAGCTCACCTCAGCCCCCGCCGTGCAGGCGTGAATAGAAGGAGCGCAGCGTCATGAGCACCACCGATAATCCGCCCACGACGACAGCGGCCCGTCACGATCTCTCCACCGTGCTTGCGCGCGAGCCTTGCGCCGGTTGCGGCGCGCCGCTGGGCGCGGATCAGCGCTACTGCCTGTCCTGCGGCATTCCTCGCGCCGGCACCAGGCTGCCGTTCTTGGATGTGCTGCACTCCGAGGCCGCCTCGGCGGGTGTGATCGAGCGCGAATCGCAGCCGGCCGCACTGCTGCGCATGCCGGCGCTTGCCGGCGGTGGCGCGAAGGGATTCGGACCCGGCCATCCTGGCCGCTGGGGCGGCGCGGAGGGCATCGCTTTCAAGCTGCGCGAAAACACCGGCCTGTTCGCGCTGCTGGGCGTGCTGCTGCTGGCGCTCTTGATCGGACTTCTGCTTGGACATTGGGTGAGTGGCGGATCGAAGAGCGTTGCTTCGGTCCCCGCCAAGCAGGTGATCGAAGTCAAGGGCCTGCCGGCGGCGACCGCGGCGCCGGCTGCAAGCGCAGCTGGGGCGGTTACCGGCAGCGCTGAAGCCAATGCTCCATCTCCGTCCAAGGAAGCTTCCTCTACGGCTCCCACCAAGCACGCCGCCAATCCCACCGTCGACACGCTGGCCAGGTCCACCGGAAAGGAACACGCCAAGGCGGTTGAAAAGGCCCTCAGCAAGGGCGGCGGATCGCTGTCCACCGGCGGCGCCCCGCCGCCTAAGGAAACCAGCAAGGCCGGCTCCAGCAAGCCGATTGGCGGCGGCTCGGAAGTCGCGAGCATCGAATGAGAGTGAGAACCGTGACCGAGCTGCGTCGTCCTACCGATCCCCATATCGCGGCCCTCGGCAGCTCTTTGCACGAGTTGCGACGCGACCGCTTGGAGTTGGCCGAAAAGGTTGCCGGGCTCACCTGGGACCTCGGCGGACTGACCTACGAGATGGCCGTCCGCGATCACTATCGCCTCGACGTGCTGGCCCGTCGCGCCGCCGAGTTGCAGGAAGCCGACGCCCAGCTCGGTGAGATCGAACGCGTCCTCGCCGCCGCCGAGGACGGCGTCCACGGCACATGTCGCGCCTGTGGTTCGGTTCACAGTCGCGGGGCAGCCTTCTGCTGGCACTGCGGGGCGACTCTGCTGTCTGAGAGCCGGCCTGCGGTGTTGGGTGGGCCGGCCGGAGAGAGTCCCGCGGGCAGTTCAAGCTCGCCCTGATAGGAAACGACAGCGCCTAAATGGTCGAAACGACCCTGTATATGGTATAGCCTCGCTGCGCGATGGCAGCAAAAGAAAAGGTCGACGCGTGCCGAATCTGCGGGTCGACTGAAGGTCAGCCGATCATGACCGTCCGCTCTACGCACACCTCGACGTGGGTGGTTTGCGGTGGCTGCGGCCTGCAGAGACTTCAGCCTTATCCCGCACCCGAGGTGCTGGCTGCCTACTACAACGATTCCTACCGCGAGAAGGATGACTTCGCCGCAGTCGGTCTCTCGGTGAGCCACCGAGTGCGCTACAGCGCGGACTACGAGCATCGCCTGCACGAGGAGTACGCCCTGTCACTTGCCGATGTCGGCATATCCGTGGGCGGCGGGATGCGCGTGCTCGACTATGGCTGTGCGGATGGCGGTTTCCTCGGCTTTCTTGCCGGGCGCGAAATCGAGTCCGAGAATCTATACGGGGTGGATATTTCCCCGCAGATGGTGGATGTGGTCCGCAAAAAGGGATTCAACGCTTACACCCTCGCCGATCAGGACCAGCTCCTGGGCGAGATGTTTGATCTCATAACCCTGTGGGACGTGATTGAGCATGTCCCCGATCCGCTTGCGACCTTGCGCTGGCTACGGCCGCGGCTGGCCGAGAATGGCCGCTTGCTCATGCAGACGCCTCGCATCGGCCTGCTGTCCGACGCGCTGGGAGATCGTTTCGAGCACTATCTTCCGCTTGAGCATCTGCACCTCTTTTCGCGCGAGGCGCTTTGCGAAGCCAGCCGACGAGCCGGCTTTACCGTAGAGCGCTGCGCAAGCTTCGGCGCGAACGCTCCGGCTGAGCGTATCGCCATGCCTTACAAGCTCGCCTTCGATCGGCTCGCGAAGGCCAGCGATCAGGGCGCTACCCAGCTCGCTGTGCTCTCTTGAAATTATGTTGAGTCGCTCATTCGACTAAACGATTGATCGACTAAAGTAAGAAGGATGTTGCTTGCGACACCCTCCCTCACCTCCGATCTCCGCGCGCGTCTGGCAGAGCTCGATGCGCTGCGCTTGACGCTGGGGCAAGCCAGCCATCGTCCCGCGCGCTGGATGGGAACGCTGCGCCGGCTTCAGCAGGCAAGTGTGGTTGAGGGCTCCACGGCGATCGAGGGCTTCCAGGTATCCAGCGAGGATGCGCTCGCACTGCTCAGTGGCGAAGCGCAGGCGCAGCCCGGCGAGGAGGATCGCCTCGCTGTGGCTTGCTATGGGCGCGCCATGGATCATGTCGGTGTGATGGGCCGCGACCCTGCCTTTCGCTGGCTCGATCGCGTGATCCTCGACCTGCACTTCGATGCCTGCTGGTTTGAGCCTCAAGCGAGTCCCGGCATGTGGCGCACCGGGCCTGTAGGTATCGCCGGCAGCGATGGCCGGCTCGTCTATCAGGGGCCTGATGCACAGGACGTCGCTGGGCTAATGGCTGAGACCGCCAGCTGGTTGCAGGAAGACGACCTCGACGTGCACGTGGTTGTGCGCGCCGCGATGGCGCATCTGCACGTCATCTCGATCCACCCGTTCCGCGACGGCAACGGACGGGTCTCGCGCATCGTGCAATCGCTCGTGCTCGCTCGTGACGGACTCCTCACTCCTGCCCTGGGGTCGATCGAGGAGTACCTGGGTGAGAACACTCTTGCCTATTACGCCGCTTTGCAGGAGGCTCACGGTGAGCGCTACGAGCCCACCCGCGACGTCAGCGGCTGGATCGGCTTCTGTGTCGATGCTCACCTTGCCCAGGCGCGCCAGCGACTTGCGCAGATAGCAGCCGCTGAGTCGCGATGGTCAGCCCTCGAAGACCTCGCGCGGCACCGCCGCTGGCCACAGCGACTGGTGATCGCCCTGGAGCAGAGCTTCCTCGGCAGCTCAAGCCGGGCGCTCTATGCCAAGGAGGCCGGGATATCGCTTGCAACCGCAACCGCCGACTTCCGCCGCTTGTTGGACGCTGAGTTGGTTGTTCAGCGCGGCCAGGGGCCCACCACGCGCTACCTCGTCGCCGAGCAGCTGCGCGAACGTCTTGCTGCGTGACGTTGAAGTAGCATCCTGCCCGTGCAAGCGCCCAAGGTGGTGACCTGCGGCTCAGCGCGCTTCGCCGTCCCGGCCGGGAAGACCGCCAAGATCAAGGTCAAGCTCGGCAGCGCTGCGCGCAAGCTGCTGAAGCGCCACCATGCGGTAAAGGTCTGGGCGAATGTGACGTTCACCGCCGACGGCGGCAAGCCGGCGAGCGTGGCCGTCACGCTCAAGCGGTGAGTGCGCTGTCACGCTCGGCACGCCTGACGGCAGCGATCGTAGCTCTGGCAATGGCGATCGGCCTTAGTCTGGCGACGATCTCTTCCGCGGGTACTCGGCCACGCAAGGGCTGTCCGATCTTCCCCGCGAATAACCCGCTCAACCAAGACATCTCCCACGCGCCGCTGGATCCCAACTCGGCGAGCTACATCGCGAGCATCGGAGCTGGGGGATTCTTGCACCCCGACTTTGGCACCAATCCTGGCTACGGCATCCCTTACACGGTCGTGGGTCCGCATCAGCCCAAGGTGCCGATCAAGTTCACCGCCTATGGGGAAGAATCCGATCGGGGTCCCTACCCGATACCGCCCAACGCGCCCGTGGAGGGCGCCGGGGAAGCTGGGGATCGCCATGTGCTCGTCCTACAGCAGGGCAGTTGCAAGTTGTATGAGCTGTATGACGCGCAGCGTGCGGGCGCGGGCTGGGAAGCGGAATCGGGAGCTGTCTTCAACCTGCGCAGCAACGCTCTGCGCCCCGACGGCTGGACCTCCGCCGACGCGGCGGGGTTGCCGATCATGCCGCTCTTGGTGCGCTATGACGAGGTGCGCGCCGGGCACATCGACCATGCGCTGCGCATGACCGTCGAGCGCACGCAGAAGGGCTTCATCCACCCTGCCACGCACTACGCCTCAAACAGCACCGATCCCGCGCTACCGCCGATGGGTCTGCGTTTGCGCTTGAAGGCCGGCTTCAGTCTGTCTGCCTACCACGGGCAGGCGCTGGTAATACTGAGAGCGCTTAAGCGCTACGGGCTAATCGTGGCCGACAACGGCTCGAACTGGTACATCACTGGCGCCCCTGACAGGCGCTGGAACGACGCAGACCTCGACCAGCTTAAGCGGGTCCCTGGGTCTGCGTTCCAGGCGGTGCGGACTGGTCCGATCCTGCGACGCTAGCCGGCTCAGGGGGCTGCGGCTGTGGTGCAACTGGAGGCTGCGGTTGGGCCACCTCCTGGGGCTGCGCCACCGGCGGCTGGGGCTGGGCCACCGGGGCCTGCGCCGGCGCCTGCGGCTGCCCGGCATTGAGCGTCGCCGAAGGCTTGGACTCGCCGGTGACCGACTCCTTGAACTCACGCATGCCGCTGCCGAGGGAGCGGCCGATCTCGGGGAGGCGGCGGGCGCCGAACACCAGCAGCAGAATCACCACCAGGAACGCGATATGAAGCGGATTGTCGAGTCCCATCGCTTCTCAGTCTAACGCGGAATCGGATCCCCACCCGCCCGGCCCTCGTTGCCCTGCCCAAGCGCTCGGCGCACGAGCTGCACAGCAACGAGCAGGATCAGCAGCGCGAAACCCACCCGCAGAGCCGCGCCGGAGAGCAGATTGGCAAGCGCTACTCCACCTGCCGCGCCGGCCACCGAGAGCAGCCCCAGCAGCACAGCGTCGGAGCGGCGCACGTTGCCGTAGCGATCCTGGTTAAAGGCGCCCACCAGTGCGACGGGAACGATCGCCAGCAGCGAGGTGGCCTCGGCCTGGTGCTGAGTCAGGCCGAGAATAATCACAAGACCAGGCACGAACAGCACACCGCCGCCGACACCCAGCAGGCCGGCGACCACGCCCGCGGCTACGCCAATTGCGATCACGCCGATCATTGCAGCAGCAGCTCCACGGCCGTGGCCACCAGCAGCGCGGCAAACAGCAGGGCAATAGCGCGACTGTCCAGGCGCTGCTGAAGCCAGGTGCCAAGCAGCACGCCTGCGACCGCCGGTATCCCGATCAAGATCCCATCGAGCACGTGCACGTTGCCATACGCTCCTTGCACGGCAGCGGCGAAGGCCGCGATGAAGACGATCGCCGCCAGTGAGGTGCCGGTGGCCTCGTGCTCGCCATAACCCAGCCACAGCACCAGCAGAGGCACGATCACAGTGCCGCCGCCAACGCCAAAAAGTCCGCTGAAGAGGCCTGCTGCCGTGCCGATCGCAGCCAGCTTGAGCGCTCGCGGAGGGCTCGTTCCGAGCACGGGACGCTCAGCCGTCATGTGTTCGGCGCCCCGGACAGTGACACTGCGCGCCATACTAGTGTTCGTGTCCCCGGCCGCCACCCTCGTGGAGGCGCTGGAGCCGCTGCGCTCCGATCCCTCCCACGCCGCAGTTCTGCTTGATATCGACGGCACACTTGCGCCGATCGTCAGGCATGCCGATGACGCCCACGTACCCGAGGCCACGCGCACGCTGTTGATCGAGATCTCCAAGCGCTACGGGGTAGTGGGATGTGTCAGTGGTCGCCGCGCGCACGCAGCCCGCCAGATCGTGGCAATCGGCAGCATCGCCTACATCGGCAACCACGGCGGCGAGCTGCTGCGACCCGCCACCACCCGCGTTGAGCTCAACCCCGAGGTGGAGGCTTGGAGCGAGCGCGTGCGCGCCTTTGCTCGCCGCGCGTTTACCAGCGAGCACCAACGCTTGCGGATACGTACCGAGGACAAGCAGGCTATCGCTGCTTTCCACTGGCGGGGCGCGCCCGATGAGGAGGCCGCGGCTGCCGCCGTGGCGGAGATCGCCGCGCAGGCGCAGGCAGAGGGGTTCGTCGTGCACTGGGGGCGCAAGGTGCTTGAGGTGCGTCCGCCCGTCGCGCTCGACAAGGGCATGGGCGTGACTGCGTTGCTCAACGCGCTGCAAGAGACACCGACGGTCGATGGGCACGGCGTCTCAGGGCATCTGTTCAATGCCGCTCTATACGTGGGCGATGACACCACCGATATCGATGCCTTCCGCGCGCTGCGCGAGCTTGAGCACTCCGGTGTGCTGCGCAGCGCTGTGTGCGCGGCCGTGAGCTCCGAGGAGGCTCCGCCGGAGCTGGTGCGCGAGGCAGACCTGACGATCGATGGCACGAGCGGCGTACGCGGCCTGCTCGAGGCGCTGCTGTAGAGCCAAGTGCGTTTCGTCGACTTCCTCAAGACGACCGTGCTGCTGAGCGCCGGCGCCGCCACTGCGCTGGCCACCATCACGGTGCTCGCGGCCAACACCGAATCGAACTCCCTGCTGGTGCCCGTCGCCGTGGGCTGGTGGGTGCTGGCCACGCTGTTTGGGCTGCGCCTTGGTCGTCGCGCGGAGACCAGCCCTCCGATCGCGCGCCTGCTGGCTGGAGCCAGGGCCACCACCACGTTGCCCGAGCACCATCCTGGGGCGACCCTCATCAACCGTCTATGGCCGCTCATCCTGTCGACCGTCCTGGCCGGTGGCCTAGGCTTTCTGGCGCCTCAGATCCCCGGTATCGCCACCGGCTTCGGCATCATCTGGGCGCTCGCCTGGCGCCGTCAGGACGCGGCCGTCGCGGCGATCGAGGAGCGCGATGGCGTGCGCTTTTACGTGCGTCGCACCTCTCCGGTGCGACCGATGGAGCTGGATCGCACGCCCGGCTTCAAGGCGCTGCGGCCCGAGCGTGTCGGCGGCGCCGCCACGTGATTGATGTTCTGATCGTCTCGCTCGGCTCCACCAATGGGCTGCGGGCGGCGGACGAGGAGCTGCGCGGCTCGCTGCAACGGGCGGGGGCGAGCGTCGAGCTGGTCAGCGCGCAGGCGCCCGCCACGGTGCGCACCCTGATGCTCACCGACCTATGCTGGGCGCTCGCGGCGCGGCGGGCCGCCGCGCAGGCGCTGCGACGTACCCCGGCGCGAGCGGTGATCTACTCCAGCACGACTGCTGCCCTGCTGTGGCCGCGCGGGGATGCGGTTCGCTTCGACGCGCCCTCGGCCGGCAATCGTCCAGGGCGCCACGGGCTTTGGCAGCGGCCGCTGGAGCGTCGTCGTCTAGCCCAGGCTTCGCTGCTGTTGCCATGGAGCAGAGGCGGCTTGGCTGAGTTGCCGGCAGGGGTTGGTGGGAGCGGCTCGCACGCGGGCGCTTCCCACGCGGGTGGTTCCCATACGGATCGCGCGCTTGTGTCCGCGACGCATACGGGTCGGGCTCTGGTGTTGCCGGTGCCGGTCGAGCCTTCTGGATCGCTCGCCGGCGAGCGGGATATTGCGGCGATCACCTATGCGGCCAACCCTGCGAAGAAGGGTCTCGACCGAGTGCTCGCGGCGTGGCGCCAGGTGCATCGCCCAGGCGAGGAGTTGGTAATAGCCGGGGTCAATTCGCTGGATCTCGCCAGGGCAGGGATCGAGCTCGCGGGCGAGGGGCTGACGGTGGCCGGGCTGCTGGCGCCTAAGGAGTACCGGGCGTTGCTGCGTCGCTCGCGCCTGTTCGTAACCGCCCCGCGCCGCGAGGACTACGGAATGGCACAGCTGGAGGCACTCGCCGATGGATGTCTGCTGGTCACGAGCCCCGCGCCCGGCCCGTATGCGGCGCTGCCGATCGCGCGGGCGCTCGACGCGCGCCTTGTGGGCGAGGACCTGGGTGTGGCGATACGCGCGGCGCTGGATCAACCTGAGGCCGACTACTCCGCACGTGCCCAGCAGGCGCTTAAGCCCTTCCGCCGCGAGGCCGTCGATCGGCTGATTGCCGAGCGCGTGCTCCCGCGATTGCTCGCGCCCGGCGCCTAGCGCTTATTCCCACCGCGCTTGCGCAGCTTGCGAAGCTCCGCCCACGGCAGCGTGTTGGCCACATCCTCTTTGCGCAACCAAGCTCGCCGTGCGGTGGCGATCCCCCAGCGCATGTTGGCGAGGGTGCCGGTGCGGTGGGCATCGGAGTCGATCACGATGCGCACGCCTGCGCGCACCGCGGCGCGGGCGTTTACATCGGAGAGGTCACGGCGGTCGGGGTTGGCGTTGATCTCAAGCAGCGTGCCGGTCCTGGCGGCAGCCGCGAACACCGCCTCCAGATCCACGGCGTAGGGCTCGCGCTGCGCGATCTTGCGCCCGGTGGGATGGCCGATGGCGTCCACGAGCGGATGTTCGATCGCCGCGATCATGCGCTCGGTCATCGCCTGCTCGCTCATGCCAAAGGCGGTGTGAACGCTGGCCACCACCCAGTCCAGCTGCGCCAGCAGCGCATCCTCGTAGTCCAGCGAGCCGTCAGTCAGGATGTTGACCTCGCTGCCCGCCAGCAGCTCGATCCCCTCGATCGCGGCGTTGGCTTCCTTGACGCGCTCGATCTGCCGGCGCAGCTCTTCAGGTGAGACATCGTTGCCGAAGCCGTGCGAGGCGGAGTGGTCGGTGATCGCCAGGTACTCATAGCCCAGCTCGCGCGCGGCCTTGGCCATCTCGGCGATCGTGTTGCGCCCGTCGGAGGCCACCGTGTGGCTGTGCAGGTCGCCGCGGATGTCCTGTTGGGAGATCAGCTTGGGCAACCCTGGGGCTGAGCCATCCGCCAGCGCCGCGGCCTCCAGCTCGCCGCGGTCCTCGCGCAGCTCGGGCTCGATCCAGGCCAGGCCCAGCAGCTCATACACCTCCTGCTCGCTGGCGCACGTCCGGCTGACGCCGTCGGCATCGTCAAGCACCCCGTACTCCGATACATGCAAGCCGCGGCGCACGGCGCCTTCGCGCAGGCTAGCGTTGTGGCGCCCGGAGCCGGTGAAGTGCTGCAGCAGATTGCCGCGCTGCGCCGGCAGGGCTATGCGCAGGTCAACGCTCATCCCCGAGTGCGTGCGTGCCCTGGCGCCGTTGCTGCCGGAGGAGGAGACGCTCTCGATCTGCTCAAGGCTCGTCAACAGGCCGGTCAGCGCCTCGGGCTGGGCGGTGGTGGCGATGATGTCGATGTCCTTGACGCTGTCGGCCAGGCGCCGCGTGCTGCCGGCCAGCTCGATCTGAGCATCGTCCGCAGCGCCCTCGCGCAGACCCGCTATCAGCGCTTCGCCGAGCTCGATCGCCTTGGGGAGCAGCACGCGCGGCGCGGACTCGGCGGTGGCGCCGTCCTGCAGCGCAGCGAGCACATTGGCCTCGAACTTAGGCCCCAGGCCCCGCACATCGCGCAGCTTTTGCGCGAGCGCGGCTGCCCGCAACTGCTCGATGTCCTCGATGCCAAGCTCGGAGTGCAGCAGCCGCGCGCGCTTGGGACCGAGCCCCGGCAGGCGGGTGATCGCGATCAGGCCTGGGGGGAACTTTGCGCGCAGCTTCTCCGCCGCGGGGATCGCGCCGGTCTCGGCCAGCGCCACGATCTTTTCCTGCAATGTGCTGCCGATGCCCGCGATCTGCGTGGCCTTGCCGGCGAGCGCCAGCGTCGCCACCGAGACAGAGGACTCGCGCACGGCGCGTGCCGCCGTGCGATAGGCCAGCACGCGATGCACGATCGCCCCATCCAGCTCGTAGAGGTCACCCAGTTCTTCCAGGGCGTCGGCGATGGCGGCGTTTGAGAGGACCACGGTGCTCTAGGGTACGTGCCAATGTCCGGTGAGGCCTGGCTCATCCTCCCCACCTACAACGAGGCGGAGAACATCGAGGCGATCGTCACCGCCGCCGGTGCGGTGCTCGCCGGCGCTGCGCCGGAGGGCCATCGTGTGCTGGTGGTCGACGACGGCTCACCCGATGGAACCGGCGATATCGTCGACCGGCTGGCCGCGCAGCACGAGTGGGTGCAGGTGCTGCATCGCAGCGAGAAGAACGGCATCGGTCCGGCATACCTGGCCGGTTTTCGTCACGCGCTGAAGAACGGCGCCGGCTATGTGATGGAGATGGACTCCGACTTCTCCCACGATCCTGCGGACCTCGCCAGGCTGCTCGGAGCTGTGCACGCGGGCGCCGACCTGGCGCTCGGCTCGCGCTACGTGCCCGGCGGCGGGGTCAGCGACTGGGGGCTCTTGCGGCGCTTCATCAGCGAGGGCGGCTCCACCTACGCGCGCATCGTGCTGGGCCTGAAGGTGCGCGACCTGACGGGCGGCTTCAAGTGCTTCCGCCGTGAGACCTTGGAGGTGATCCACTTCGACAGCGTGCGCTCGCAGGGTTACGCGTTTCAGGTCGAGCTCACCTACCGGGCGGTGCGCGCCGGCTTTCAGGTCGTGGAGGTGCCGATCGTCTTCCGCGACCGCCAGCTCGGCCAGAGCAAGATGTCCTGGCGCATCGCCGCCGAGGCGATGTGGCTGGTGCCGCGACTGCGCTTTGGACGCCAACCGCCGGCGCGCGCGGCGGCATCTGCCGACCAACAGGCCTCGGCATCTGCCGACCAACAGGCCTCGGCACCTGCCGACCAGCAGACCTCACTGCTCCAGTAACGCGCCCTTTGCGCCGATCAGAGCGCGATGGATAGCTCGTCCTACGCCCTGACCCACGGTCTGCGCCGCACGCGCTCGACGTTGCGCCTGTGGCAGAGCCAGCCCGGCCGCGTGCTCGGGCGCTGGGCGCTCGGCTCACTCGCGGCTGCCCTTGGCCTGCTGGGAGCCGTGCTGATCATCGCCACGCTCTCGCGCGGCTACGAACAGATCATCAGCCTCAGTCCGCCCTTCGCTGTCGGCGACCGGCACGACGTGGCGGCGGTGCTCGGCCACAACCTGCTCGTGCTCGCCCTGCACGCGATGGCCTGCGTGGCGGGCTTCATCGCCGGCAGCTCGCTGCCCCTGCAGGCGCAGTCGCGCAGCGGCGTCTCGCGCTGGGTGCACGAACACGGAGGCCGCCTGGCGATCGCCTTCGTCGTCTGCGCGACCACCTTCTCGCTCTCCGCTCAGGCCTATGTGCTCGGGCACACGCTCGCCGGCGTGGCCAACTTCCTGCGCGTCTCCCCGGCCCTGCTGCTGCTGGGCCTTCTGCCCCACGCGCTGCTTGAGCTCGTCGCGCTGTTCCTGCCGCTGGCCGCATGGATCATGGCCAGTCGCCGCGGGGAGTGGGATCAGCTGCTGGCGGCCACGCTCGTGACGGTCGCCGTGGCTGTGCCGATGCTCGTCATAGCTGCCTTCATCGAGGTCTACGTCTCACCCCATCTGTTTGTCGCCCTCACCGGCATCCACCCGCCGATCGTGCGGCCCTGGTAGACATACGCGCAGACAACTGCCCTTGGAAAACCTCGCTTCACTTTGTATAGTGATGGGCAGGCAAGCAGCGCGAACTAGGACAGGAGAGATCACGATGGCAGGCAATCTGAGCGAAGTGACGGACGCCAACTTTGATGCAGAGGTGTTGGAGTCCTCCACCCCGGTGCTGGTGGACTTCTGGGCGCCTTGGTGCGGTCCGTGCCGCGTGGTTGGTCCGGTCCTTGAGGAGATCGCCGGCGAACGCGAGGACCTGCGGATCGTCAAGCTGAACATCGACGACAACCAGCAGACGGCCGCTCGCTATCAGGTGCTCTCGATCCCCACGATGATCCTCTTCAAGGCTGGGGAGCCGGTCAAGACAGTCATCGGCGCCTACCCCAAGCAGCGGCTGCAGGCCGAGCTTGAGCCCGCGCTGGCAGTCTGATCTCTTCTCTCTAGCTCTGCTCGCGGCGACGTAGCGCGATCAGCAGCGGCAGGCCGTCGATGGCGGCCTGCTCTTGATGATCCAGCTGCCCGGCCGCGTCTGCATTGCCGAGGTGCAGCTCGACGGTGAGGGTCTCACCGATCAGGTAGTCGCGGTGAGCTTCGGCGGCCTGCACCAGCACGGGGTCGCCGCCGAGCGACAGCTCGATGCGATCCTCGATCTGAAGGCCCGCGCTCTTGCGGGCATTCTGCACGGCGTGCACCACCTCGCGTGCGTGCCCCTCGCGCAGCAGATCCGCGTCGATCGTCAAGTCGAGCGCCACCGCGTGCGCCCCCTCGCGCTCGACGCTGTAGCCCTCCGGAGGGCGCATCGTCAAGATCACATCAGCCGGCGTCAGCGTATGGTCGCGGCCCTCGATGGCGATGCCCAGCTCCCCTTCCTCGCGCACCATCCTGGCCACGTGCGCGGGGTCCAAGGCGGCAATCGCATCCGCGGCCTGCGGCATGTCCTTGCCAAAGCGCGGTCCGAGGGTGCGGTAGTTGGCCTTCACCTCGTACTCGCCCAGCTCCTGCGCGCCGGCCACGAAGCGCACCCGTCGCACGTTCAGCTCCTCGCGCACGATGTCCGCCAGGCGCTCGATCGCCATGCGCTCGCGCCCCGTGGCCACGATCACGGCCTCCGCGAGAGGCTGGCGCACCTTGATCTTGGCCTGGCCTCGTGCGCCCAGACCCAGGCGCACGGTCTCACGCGCGATCGCCATCGCGTCCTCCAGCTCGGTGTCGCGCTGGGGTAGGTCCGCGGCGCTGGGAAAGTCGCACAGGTGCACGCTCGCCTGCGTGCCATCGAGGTTGTCGTAGATCTCATCCGCGATGAACGGGCAGAAGGGCGCTAGCAGCTTGGAGACGGTCAGCAGGCAGGTGCGCAGCGTTATGAAAGCGGCGGGATCGCCGTCCCAAAAACGCCGCCGCGAGCGTCTGACGTACCAGTTCGACAGTTCATCCACAAGCTCGGCGATAGCGCGTCCCGCGGTGGTGGCGTCGTAGGCATCCAGGCGCTCGGCCACCAGCTCGGCGACCGCCGCCGTGCGCGACAAGGCCCACACATCCAGGTCGCCTTGGGCGTCAGCCGCCGCGTCTGGCGCATTCGCTGTCAGCACCTCGGCGTTGGCCTTTGCGTAAAGCCCATAGAAGAAGTAAGTGCTCCACAGCTGCTTGAGGAACTGACGCACGCCCTCGGCGATCGCCTCCTCGGAGAAGCGGTAACCGTCCCAAGGCTGCTTGGCGGTGAAGAAGTACCAGCGGAAGGCATCCGCGCCGTGGGCATCCAGCACAGCCCACGGCTCCACGGTGTTGCCCTTGGACTTCGACATCTTCTGCCCGTCGGCATCGAGGATCAGGCCGAGGCACACCACGTTGCGATACGGGGTCGTGTCCCACAGCAATGTGGATATCGCCAGCAGCGAGTAGAACCAGCCGCGCGTCTGATCCTGCGCCTCGCAGACGAAATCGGCGGGGAAGCGCTCGCGGTCATGTGCGAAGTCCTCGCCTGCATCGGCGAACGGATGGTGGTGCTGAGCGAAGGGCATCGCGCCCGAGTCAAACCACACGTCGATCACCTCGGGCACTCGCCGCATCGGCTGCTCGCACTGCGCACAGGGAAACTCGACGTCATCGACGTAGGGGCGGTGGGGGTCCTCCAGCGTCACCCCCGAGAGCGAGTGCAATTCCGCGAAGGAGCCCACCACGTGCACGTGCCCCGCGGCGCAACGCCACACCGGCAGGGGCGTGCCCCAGTAGCGCTCGCGCGAGAGCGCCCAGTCGACGTTGTTCTTCAGCCAGTCCCCGAAGCGTCCCTGCTTGACATGCTCGGGGTGCCAGCCGACCGTCTCGTTCTCCTGCAGCATGCGCTCGCGCACCGCGGTTGTCTTGATGTACCAGCTTGCCTTGGCGTAGTAAATAAGCGGTGTTCCACAGCGCCAACAGTGAGGGTAGGAATGCTCGTAATTATTTTTATTAAATAGTTGGCCGCGCTCTTGGAGATCGCTGATCAGCTCGTCAGTCAGCTGGGGGTCCTTGACGAAGCGCCCCTGATAGCCGTGCACGCGCTCGTCGTAGGTTCCATCGGGCCTGACCGGATTGAACAGCGTCTTGGGATCGTGGGGATCGAACAGACCGTTGGCCTTGGCGGCCTCATAGTCGTCCTCGCCGAAGGCTGGAGCAATGTGCACCAGTCCGGTGCCGTCGTCGGTGGTGACGAAGTCCCCCGCGATGACCGGTAGCTCGGCCGCGGGGCCGGTGTTGAAGATCGGTCCCGCATAGCGCTGTCCAAGCAGGGCGCTGCCGGGGAAGCGCTCCAGCGCCTGCGCATCCTCACCCAGCACCGACGCCACGCGATCCTCGGCCAGCACCACGGTCTCTTCGCCTACGCGCGCCCGTGTATAGGTGGCTTCTGGAGCGACGGCCACGGCGACGTTGCCTGGCAGCGTCCAGGGGGTGGTGGTCCAGATCAGCAGCGCATCGTTTTCCTGCAGCGGCGCCGTGGGGGTTCCGAGGACCGGCAGCTTGACGTAAACCGAGGGGTCCACCACGTCGCGGTAGCCCAGGGCCACCTCGTGTGAGGACAGCGCCGTGCCGCAGCGCGGACAGTAAGGCACCACCTTGTGGCCCTCGTACAGCAGCCCGCGCTCGTGGATCTGGCGCAGCGCCCACCACACCGACTCGATGTAGTCGGGGTCAAGCGTGCGGTAGGCGTGCTCAAGGTCGATCCAGAAGCCGATCCGCTCGGTGAGGCGGTTCCACTCCTCCAGGTAGGCCCACACCGACTCGCGGCACTTGGCGTTGAACTTGTCGATCCCGTAAGCCTCGATCTCCGCCTTGCTGCCGATCCCCAGCTCCTGCTCCACACCGATCTCCACCGGCAGGCCGTGGCAGTCCCAGCCGCCCTTGCGCTCCACGCGATAGCCTCGCATCGTCTTGTAGCGCGGGTAGATGTCCTTGAAGACGCGCGAGAGCACGTGGTGGGAGCCCGGCCGCCCGTTGGCGGTGGGGGGTCCCTCGTAGAACACCCACGGCTCTGCACCCGCGCGTAGCCCGATGGACTCCTCGAAGACCTGCCGCTCGCGCCAGCGCTCAAGCACCTCCTGCTCCATCGCCGGCAGCTCGCGGCGGGGGTCGACCTCACGGGCGGGCAGCAAAGGATGGAGGGGATGGCGCGCGGGAGCGGTCACGGCGGCCATTGTATGGGCGCGTGGCGCATGCCCGGCCGGCGCGTGCCCCATGGTCCAGGGGGCGAGAGAAACATCGCTCCCGATCCGCTCGACTATCGGCTGAGTCCTGTTAGCTTGATTCGTATGTCCAGCTCAAAGGCCCTTCGACACCAGCTGCCGTGAAGGCGGTGATCCTCGCCGGCGGTCTGGGCTCACGACTGAGCGAGGAGACCACGGTTCGGCCCAAGCCCATGGTGGAGATCGGCGGCAAGCCGATGCTGTGGCACATCATGAAGATCTATGCGGCCCACGGTGTCGAGGACTTCGTGATCTGCCTTGGCTACAAGGGATATCTGATCAAGGAGTACTTCGCCAATTATCAGCTGCACACTTGCGACGTCTCCTTTGACCTCACCAAGGGCCAGGTCGAGATCCACCATTCCAATACCGAGCCCTGGAAAGTGACGCTGATCGACACCGGCGAAGGGACCATGACGGGCGGGCGCCTGATGCGCGTGCTCCCATACGTGGGCGAAGAGGACTTCTGCTTCACCTATGGCGATGGGCTGGCCGACATCGACATCAAGGCGCTGATCGCCCATCACCAGGCCCAGGGGGTGCTGGCGACGGTCACCGCCGTGCAGCCTCCGGGGCGCTTCGGTGCGGTCGAGATCGAGGGCACGAGGGTGCGCAGCTTTGAGGAGAAGCCTCGCGGCGATGGTTCGTGGCTGAACGGCGGCTTCTTTGTGCTCTCCCCGCAGGTGAGCCGTTTCATCGCCGGCGACAGCACGGTGTGGGAGCAGGAGCCCGTGCGCGCGCTGGCGCGCGAGGGGCAGCTTGCCTTCTACCGCCACGATGGCTTCTGGCAGGCGATGGACACCTTGCGCGACCGCGAGCTGCTGGAAGGGCTGTGGGGTTCCGGCGCGGCCCCTTGGAGGGTTTGGTCGTGACGGTCGCCTTGAGTCCCCTGCGTGCGCCACGCGCTTGCGCCGGGGGTGTGGCGGTGGACCCTGGTTTCTGGCACGACCGTCGCGTCTTTCTCACCGGTCACACCGGTTTCAAGGGGGCTTGGTTGGCGCTGTGGCTGAAGACCCTTGGCGCGCGCGTCAGCGGCTTCTCCTCAGGGGTGCCCACGCGGCCTTCGCTGTATGAGCTGGCGCGGGTGGGCGAGGGCATGGAGAGCATCGAGGGCGATGTGCGCGACTTCCCCGTGCTGCTGCGCGCGCTTGAGCAGGCGCAGCCTGAGGTGGTTGTGCACATGGCCGCGCAGGCGCTCGTGCGCCGCTCCTACGCCGCGCCTCGGGAGACCTACGAGGTCAATGTGATGGGGACCGTCAACCTGCTCGACGCGGTGCGCCGGCAGGGCTCAGGGGTGCGCGCGGTGGTGGTCGTCACCTCTGACAAGTGCTACGAGAATCGCGAGTGGGAGTGGGCCTATCGCGAGCATGAGCCGATGGGCGGTCACGATCCCTACTCCAACTCCAAGGGCTGCGCGGAGCTCGTCACCGCTGCCTATCGCCGCTCCTTCTTCGCCCGCGCCGATGGGCCGCGTGTGGCCTCCGCGCGCGCAGGCAACGTGATCGGCGGCGGCGACTGGAGTGAGGACCGCCTGGTGGCTGACCTCATGCGCGGGGCGCTGGCCGGTGAGGCGGTCCACATCCGCAACCCCAGCGCCGTGCGGCCCTGGCAGCACGTGCTGAATCCCCTCAGCGGCTATCTGGCGCTGGCGCAGGCGCTGTGGGCCTCACCGCAGCACGCACGGGGCTGGAACTTTGGTCCTGGCGAAGAGGATGCGCTGGCGGTGGGTGCGCTCGTAGAGCGCCTGTCGGCGCTGTGGCCGGGGGGACTGGAGCTCGTGCCGCAGGCGTCTTCTGCCGCGGGTTCAGGACCCCACGAGGCGCACTATCTCAAGCTCGATTCCTCGCTGGCCCGCGGGCGCCTTGGCTGGCGCCCGACTTGGGGCCTGCAGGAGGGACTGCGCGAAACGGTGCGCTGGTACCGCGGGCTGAGCGAGGACGAGGACATGCAGGCGCTGAGCGTGGCTCAGATCGAGGGCTTCCAGCGCGCCCTGGTGCCGGCATGAGCGACGCCTGCTCCAGGCGCGACGGGCAGCTGCGGAGCCCCCCGCTCTGCCGCTTCTGCGAAGCGCCGCTTGAGGCTGTGTTCGCCGACCTGGGCAGCTCGCCGCTGGCCAATTCCTATCTGGATCCAGATTGTCTGGGCGGGATGGAGGCTTTCTATCCATTGCGCGCGCTGGTTTGCGCGCGCTGCTTCCTGGTGCAGCTGGAGGAGTTCGAGTCACCCGAGCGGATCTTCTCCGACTACGCCTACTTTTCTTCCTACTCCAAAAGCTGGCTGGAACACAGCCGTGGCTACGCCGAGCAGATGATCGCGCAGCTGGGCCTGGGAGCGCACAGCCAGGTCGTGGAGCTGGCCTCCAACGACGGCTATCTCCTGCAGTACTTCCGCAGCGCCGGCATCCCAGTCCTGGGTGTGGAGCCGGCGGCCAACGTAGCCGCCGCGGCTGAGCAGCGAGGAGTGCCGACGCTCGTCAAGTTCTTCGGACGTGCCACGGCGCGCGAGTTGGCGCCTGCGGCGGCGGCCGACCTGGTGGTGGCCAACAACGTGCTGGCTCATGTGCCCGACATCAACGACTTCGTCGGTGGCGTCAAGCTGCTGCTCAAGCCGGGCGGGGTGGTGACGATGGAGTTCCCCCATCTGCTGCGCCTCGTGCAGGCAAAACAGTGGGACACGATCTATCACGAGCACTTCTCCTACCTCTCTTTCCTCACCGCCAGTCGCATCTTCGCGGCTCATGGGCTGCGTCTGTTCGACGTCGAGGAGCTGCCCACGCATGGCGGCTCGCTGCGTGTCTATGGCGCCCACCACGACGATCCCGACAAGCCTGACAGCGAGCGCGCCAGGGAGCTACGCGCGCGTGAGCTGGCCGCGGGTTATGAGCAGCTTGCCACCTACACCGACTACGCCGCGGGGGTAGCTGCCGACAAGCGCCAGATCCTGGGCTTCCTGATCGCTGTGAAGAACCAGGGCCAGCGCGTGGTCGGCTACGGTGCGCCGGCCAAGGGCAACACGCTGCTGAACTACTGTGGCGTAGGGGCCGATTTCATCGAGTACACCGTCGATGTCAGTCCCTATAAGCAGGGCCGCCATCTGCCTGGGAGCCGCATCCCGATCCGCGCACCTGAGGTCCTGCGCGAAGACCACCCTGACGTGGTCGTGATCTTGCCCTGGAATCTGCGCGAGGAGATCTTGCGCGAACACGCCTACATCCGCGCTTGGGGCGGACGTTTCGCGGCGCGCGCTCAGCGCATGGAGTTCATCGCGTGATCGTGCACGCCACAGAGCTGCCGGGCGTCGCGGTGGTGGAGCTTGAGCCAAACGGCGATGAGCGCGGCTCCTTTACGCGCACCTTCGACGCCGAGCTGTTCGCTGCTCACGGTCTTGACGCGCGCGTGGTGCAGTGCAACAGCTCCTTCAACGCGCGTGCAGGCACGCTGCGGGGGCTGCACTGCCAGGCGGCGCCATACGCGGAGGGCAAGCTGGTGCGCTGCACCCGCGGTCGCGTGTTCGACGTCGCCGTGGACCTGCGTCGTGACTCGCCCACCCACTGCCGCTGGCTGGGCCTGGAGCTCGACGCCGTGGGGGTGCGCTCGCTGTTTGTGCCTGCCGGCTGCGCCCATGGATTTCAGACGCTCGTGGACGAAAGCGAGGTCAGCTATCAGATGACCTGTGCCTATGTGCCTGAGGCTTCGCTGGGCGTGCGCTGGGATGACCCAGCGTTCGCCATCCGCTGGCCCGAGCCGCCGCAGGGGGGCGAGCGCATCCTCTCCCCGCGCGATCGCGCCTTTCCCGACTACCTGCCATGAGCCGTGTGCTGGTGACCGGGGCTACTGGCTTCATCGGCACGCACACGCTCGCTCCGCTCCTCAGCGCCGGGCTTGAGGTACACGCCCTCAGCGCCCGTCCGGCCGCGGCGAAGCTGCCGCGGGAGGTAGCCAAAGAAGTGAGTTGGCACCGCGCCGATCTGCTGGTCCCTCAGGCCGCAAGCCGGCTGCTGAGCGAAGTCCGCCCCAGTCATCTGCTGCATCTGGCGTGGTTCACCCGGCCGGGAGCCTTCTGGAGCGCGCCGGAGAACCTCGACTGGGTGGCGGCCAGCTTGGCGCTGCTGCGCGCCTTCGGCGAATACGGGGGGCGTCGAGCGGTGCTGGCAGGCACTTGCGCGGAGTACTCGTGGGGGCGACATACGCACTGCGTGGAGGACATCGCCACGCGTCGCGGCACGCCAACGTGTCCCGCGACGCTCTACGGCGCGGCTAAGCACGGCCTGCATGTGGTGGCTGAGGGCTGGGCGCGGCAGGCGGGTGTAGCGCTTGCCTGGGGTCGCATCTTTCACCTCTATGGCCCCGGTGAGCGCCCCGAGCGGCTGGTCGCCGGCGTTGCCCGCGCGTTGCTGCGCGGCGAGCCGGCGCCATGCACGCCAGGCGCTCAGGTGCGCGACTTCCTCTACGCCCCTGAGCTGGGCGCTGCCTTTGCCGCGCTGCTCCGCTCCGAGGTCACGGGGTCGCTCAACATGGCATCGGGAGAGCCCGTGAGCGTGGCCGAAGTGGTGAGCGCTGTCGCCGTCGCGGCGCAGCGCCCCGAGCTGCTGCGCCTGGGTGCGCTGCCAGGCAATCCCGCTGAGCCCGAGCGCCTGACCGCCGATGTGGGGCGGCTGCGTGAGGAGGTTGGTTGGGCCCCGTCGCTCGACCTGCGCGAGGGTGCTCGGCTGACCGTGAGCTGGTGGCGTCAGGCGTTGCTCGCATGAGCGGCGTGGATGTCGCAATCGTTGCCTACCGCGGTTGGGATCTGACCCGCAGCTGCCTTGAGCATCTGCGCCGACAGACCCTGCCGCACAGCGTGGTGGTGTGCGACAACGGCTGCGATCAGGACACCTCGCGGCGCTTGGCGCAGGAGTATCCCGAGGTAAGGGTGGTGCGGATGGCGCGCAACATGCCCTATGCGGTGGCGTGCAATGCCGCGGTGGCCGCCGGCGGGGCGGAGCTGGTGGTGATGATGAATAACGACGTCGACGCGCGCCCCGACTTTCTGGAGCATCTGTGCGCGCCGTTCGCGGGGCGTCCTCGCTTGGGCTCGGTGGCGGCGCTGCTGCTGCGCCCCGGCGAGCGCGAGATCGACAGCGCCGGGCTCGTGGCTGACCGTACGCTGGCGGGCTTTCCGCGTCTTCACGGCCTGCCTGTCTCGGCTGCACGGGGCGCGGCGGGTGAGAAGCTGGCGTTGACCGGCCCGGCAGGCGCCGCGGCTGCCTTCCGCCGGGTTGCCTGGCTGCAGGCGGGCGGTCTGGACGAGGCCATCTTCGCTTATCTGGAGGATCTCGATCTCGCGTTGCGCCTGCGCACGGCCGGATGGGAAACATCGTTGGCGCTTGACGCCGTGGCGGTGCACGTGGGCTCAGCCACGCTCGGCCATCGCTCGGCCGAGCAGCGGCGCAAGATCGGACACGCGCGTGCTTACCTGCTGCGGCGCTACGGCGTGTTGCGCTCCCGGACCGCTCCGCGCGCCTTGGCTACCGAGGCGATTGTCGTGGCCGGGGATGCCCTGTTCGCACGCGACCTGCGGGCACTCGCGGGTCGGCTTGAGGGCTGGCGCACGGCTGCTGGACGGCCGGCGCTTGAGTCCCCATCGGCGGGAATCGATCGGCACATCGGCTTTCTTGGCTCGCTGCGCATGCGCCGCGGGATTTACCTCGTGCCGGCTCGTGCCAACTCCTAGGTTTTGCATTCAGGCCCGATTGGCCTAGTCTGCCGCCCCCGTGTCCACCACCAGCCGGCACACCACATCATTGCCCCCGCTCGATCCGAGCGCCTTTCGTAAGCGCGGCTACACGGTGGCGAGGGGATTGCTCAGTACCGAGGAGGTCGGGCAGCTGCGCGCCACCGCACGGGAGGCCGTCGCCCAGGCCGAGCGGGAAGGGCGTGTCAGTCATGACCCCGGCAGCGAGGGGACAATTCGCAGCGGCGCGGGCGATCTCCTCAGCTTTCCATCGCTGCGTCACGTGCCCTTGGACCCTCGCGTGCTGGGGGTGGCGGGCAGGCTGCTTGGAGGCGAGCCGGTGTACTTCGGGGACAGCAGCTTCCGCGTTGGCAAGAACGGCGTGCGGGGCTGGCACCGCGACAACGTCAACCGCAGGCGCTGGCGCGGTGGCCCAGACTGGCAGGATCCTTATCCGCTGTTGCGCTGCGGCCTTTACCTCCAGGATCACTCGCGCCACAGCGGTGGTCTGGCGCTGCGCCCCCGCTCCAACCGTCCTGGGCTCGTGCGGCCGACGCTACCCATGCTGGTCGATGCGCGCGCGGGCGACCTCGTGGTCTGGGAGTTGCGTACCGTGCACTCCGGCGAGGCCGTGCGCGTGCGTGGGCTGCCAGCTCTGCCCTTGCACCCGCGGATACAGACGTGGCTGCCGCAGAATATGCGGCTTCCCGATGACGGCGAGCGGATAGTGATGTTCATGACCTTCGCTCGCGCCGGGGCGCATCTCGATCACTACATCGAATACCTCAAGAGTCGTGACTACATGCATGTCGCCTGGGCGAGCTCACGCTTTGGGGCAGATGTCTGGGAGGAGGCCGAGCAGGCTGGGCTGAAGATGCTGCGCCCGACGCCGGAATACGGCGCCCCCCCGGATCGTTCGAGTTGATTCCTCAGGCCAGCTCGCGCACCGCCGCGGCGACCTGCTCCTGCTCCTCGTCGCTGAGCGCCGGGAAGCACGGCAGTGACAGGCAGCCGGCAGAGTAGGTCTCCGCGGCTGGGCATAGCCCGGCGGAGTAGCCATAGGTGCGCGCATACCAGGGGTTCAGGTAGGCGGGCGCGTAATGCACCTGCGCCAGGATTCCCCGCTCGTGCAGTCCGTCATACAGTCGCCGACGAGCCTGTGCGCCCTGGCGGTGGCGCACAACGAACAGGTGATGGGCGTGACGGTATCCGGGTGGGGCAGCGGGTGAGAGCTCCAGCTGATCGAGGTCACCCAACAGCTCGCGGTAGCGGGTGGCCAGCGCGTTGCGGCGGGTTACAAAGGGCTCCAGCTTCCTCAGCTGTGAACGCCCCAGGGCGGACTGCAGGTCGGTGAGGCGATAGTTAAAGCCCAGATCGTGCTGCTCGTAGTGCCACCCGCCCTCGTGGTGGCGCTCCAACCGTGCCGGATCTTTGACGATGCCATGCGTGCGGAACTCGCGCAGGCGCTGGGCCGTGCGCCTGTCACGGGTGGTGACCATGCCGCCCTCGCCAGAGGTGATGGTCTTCACCGGGTGGAAGGAAAAGACGACCATGTCAGAGTGGCGGGCTGAGCCCACTGGCCCCTCAGGTGTGCGCGCGCCGATTGCATGGGCTGCGTCCTCGACGATCGTGACGTTGTCTCCGACTGCCGCGCGGATCGCCGCGACGGGAGCTGGGAGCCCTGCGAAATGGACGGGCACGATGCAGCGCGTGGCGGGTGTGAGGGCCGCGGTGATCGTCTGCACCGAGACATTGCGGGTGCCGAGGTCGATGTCGGCGAACGTGGGCCTGGCTCCGACGTATGCCCCGCAGTTGGCGCTCGCGGCGAAGGTGATTGCGCTGGTCAGCAGCTCATCGCCTGGACCCAGTCCGGCTATATGCACGGCCGCGTGTAGAGCGGCGGTGCCGGAGGAGAAGGCGACCGCGTAAGGGACCTCACATGCTGCCGCCAAGTCGTCCTCGAAGGCGCTCACCGTAGGTCCCTGCGTCAGCCAGTCGCCGCGCAACACCGCGACGACGGCGGCCACGTCGGCGTCGTCGATGCTCTGGCGACCATAGGGAATCGGCATGGCGCGAGCGTATCCGAGCATCCAGGTCCTTTGGTGTGGTTCCCGCGCAAATGCGGTTGGAAACGTTTGACAACTCCTAAGCAACGCCCTGCGCCGTTTCGGGGACGCTGTTTGAGGCGGCTCGCGCGCCTTCCTAAGCTACCTCGCGGTCGCCATATGCTGGATGTGCTCAAAATGCCTAAACACCTGGGCCCCGTCGTAGCGCGACGGGGAGAGCATGTCGTGATCGATTGCGAGCGCTGTGGCTGGGCGCATCTGGACCCGCTCCCCGATGAGCGAGAGGTGGCGGCGATCTACGGCGCTACCTACTACGAGGAGGCGAATCCAGGCTGGCTGCAGAAGGACCGCGATGAGCAGCCTTTCCTTGATTTAGAGCACGCCGACAAGCTTGCCGATTGGAAGTCGATCCTCGGCCGCGCCACAGGCTCGGTGCTGGATGTCGGCTGCTCCGGTGGGCTGCTGCTTGAGTACGCCGTGGCTCAGGGCTGGCGGGCCGAGGGGGTCGAGCCTTCGGCGCCGGCGGCGAGCGAGGCGCGCTCGCATGGACTGACGATCCACTCCTGCATGTATCAGGACACCGATCTCCCGCCCAAGTCTTTCGATGTCGTGCACTGCAAGCTGCTTGTCGAGCACATACCCGATCCTGTGGGATTTCTGGCGTGGGCGTCCCGCCTGCTCGTCGCGGGTGGGGTCTGCACGATCCATGTGCCCAACGATTTCAACTCGCTCCAGCTCGCGGCGCGCGACGAGCTTGCGCTGGAAGACTGGTGGGTGGCTCCACCGTTTCATCTCAACTATTTTTCTTTCGCCTCGCTGGAGCGTCTGCTGGGCGGCCACGGGTTTACGCCGTTGCTGCGCGACGCGACCTTCCCGATGGAGTGGTTTCTGCTGATGGGAGAGGACTACGTGAGGGATGCTCAGCTGGGCGCTGGCGCTCATCGACGCCGGATGCTGCTTGAGCAGCGCCTTGAGGGACTTGGACAGCGACGCGAGCTGCACACCCACCTGGCCCAGCAGGGATTGGGCCGCGAGGCGATCGTGCACGCGGGTTGGGGAGGCTGAGCGGCGCGGTGATCAGCCTATTCGGATATCAGAAACAAAACTATAAATCAGACCGAATGCATGGAATACTTCCGCGCCGAGTCGCCAATCCATGAAGCTGCAGCCAAGCCCACATCTCCAGAACAAGATCGTCCTGATCAGCGGCGGCACCGGGTCCTTTGGGGGCGCCTTTCTCAAGGCGCTGCTGGCCGAGCACGATCCGGGTGCGGTGAGGATCTACAGCCGCGATGAGCTCAAGCAGTACAACCTCCAGCGCAGCATCGGAGCTGACGATCGCGTGCGTTTTCTGCTCGGCGATGTGCGTGATGCCAAGCGGCTGGAGATGGCCATGCGAGGTGTGGATGTAGTGATCCATGCGGCTGCGCTCAAGCAGGTGCCGGCCTGCGAGTACAACCCCTTTGAGGCTGTCAAGACCAACATCCACGGTGCCGAGAACATCGTCGCCGCCGCTATCGCCAACGACGTGCCACGCACGCTGGCATTGTCAACCGATAAGGCGGTCAATCCCGTGAACCTCTACGGCGCCACCAAGCTGGCAGCCGAGAAGATCATTACGCAGGGCAACGCCTATGCGGGCGATTCGCCGGCGCGCTTCGCCACGATGCGCTACGGCAACGTGGTGGGCAGTCGCGGCAGCGTGATACCCCTATTTAAGGCGCAGGCCAGCGAAGGGGAGCTGACGATCACCGATGAAGCCATGACCCGCTTCTGGATCACGCTTGAGCAGGCGGTGGAGTTCGTCATCAGCTGCCTTGGGCTGATGCGCGGCGGCGAGGTCTTTGTGCCGCGCATTCCCAGCATGAAAGTGTTGGAGATAGCTGAGGCGATTGCGCCCACGGCGACGCGCCGGATCATCGGCATAAGGCCGGGGGAGAAGGTGCATGAGGTTTTGCTCACCGAGGATGAGTCACGTCGTGCGCGGGTGCTGGAGGACCGCTTCGTGATCTATCCGCAGCTGCCCTCGTGGGCGATCGCTCCCGAGCACCTTGGCCAGGAGCTGCCGCCAGGCTTTCGCTACTCCAGCGATAACAACGACACCTGGCTGCAGGCGGAGGACATTCGCACGATGGCGGGGCTCGTGCCCGTTGTGGCGTGATGTCTTCGCCCTCTACTCCCAGCGTCCTCTCCACGTCTCTGGCTCACCTCCTGGAACGCACCGTCTTTCAGCTCAAGCACGCCGACGAGCAGGGCGAGGTCTATCGCCCGCGTGGGGTCGCCGCCGTCTCGCTGATGTTGAACCGGGCGTTGATCGAGCGGGGGGTGCGGGCGCCCTGGATGTGGTCGGCAGAGCGCTGCCAGCAGTTCTGGGCAACGCGCGAACCCGGCGAGGATTCCAATGCACCCAACGGATACGCGGCCAAGCGCACGGAGATAGTTGACTTTCTGCACGACTTCTGGAGTCCCGAGGTAGGTCTGAGTGCAACGGTCCTGGAGATCGGTTGTAACGCGGGTGCCAATTTGGCGCGGCTGAAGCAGCTTGGATACGAGCAGCTGAGCGGCGTCGAGATCAACCCGGCGGCGATCAGTGAGATGCGCCGGGCGTTCCCCGAGCTGGCCGCGACAGCGGGCATTCATATCGGGCGGATGGAGGAGGTGTTGCCGGCCCTCGACACCGACGGCTTTGACGTTCTCTTCGCGATGGCGGTTCTTCACCATGTCCACCCTTCCAGTCGCTGGGTGTTTTCGGAGATGGTGCGCATCTCGCGTGGCTACATCTGTGTGCTTGAGCCCGAGCAGACCGTGTCGCACTATGTTTTCTGCCGTAACTATGGGCGGCTGTTCGAGGGCCTTGGGTGCCGACAGATACGCACAGTGCAGATCGCCCACTCAAGCTTTCCCGACATCGCCGATGACTACCAGGGCTACACCGCGCGACTGTTCCGTGTCCCTGGTCGCTAGGCGCAGTGGGGCGTGGGTTCCCGGAGGCGTCCCGTTAAATACTGTATTGCTGGGAGCGCGCACAGTCGTGCGTGGACTTGTAGCGCTCGTGATGCTCCCGTTGCTTGTTCATCGTCTTGGCGCCGCCCCTACCGGGTTGTTCATATTCGCCACAACGCTCACGGGCTATTTCACTGCCGTGGAATATGGCGTTGGCACGAGTGTCACCAAGTATGTGGCCGAGTACCGCGCCACTGGCGCAGACGAGCAGCTCGGATCGATCCTGCGTGCCTCGCTGCTGCTCACGCTGGGGCTCGGTGCGATCGTTGCCCTGGGCGTAGCGCTGCTGGCGCTGCTGGGCGGAGAAGCTCTATTCTCAGCCGCCTCGGTCAGCTCGCAGGCGGTGCCTGCGCTGCTGGTGGCAGCGGGGGTTGCATTCTTTTACTGGCCCTCACGCCTCGGACCGGCTGCGTTGCGCGGTTTAGAGCGATATGACCGCTGTGCATATGTAGAAATATTTTGCGCGCTGCTCACGCTGGCGCTGATTTTCCTCGCCAGCACTGTCACGCACGCGGTAGCCATTCTGACTGGGCTGTTCGGCGCCGTGTTTCTGCTCGAAGGGGCCCTCGCGGGTGCTCTGGCGTGGCCGCATCTGGGCCTGCGACGGGGGCTGGGCCACTGGCGCGGGAGGCATCTCCAGCCCGCTATGGGCTTCAGCGCGGGACTCTTCTTGATCGGGCTCTCGGATACCTTCATCTACGAGAGCGATCGCATCGTTGTCACCGCGTTCGTGGGCGCCGCTGCGATCGTCGTGTACGAGGTTGCGCTACGTCCTCAGACCGGCGTGCGTTTGGTCGCGGGCCTGGTTGGCTCGGCGCTGATCTCTACCTCTTCGCGCCTGGTCGCTCAGAATCGCGCCGCCAGGCTGCGGGAGCTGGTGCTCGTGGGCTCGCTGTATGCAGTGGTTCTCACGGTTCCGCTCGTGGTTCTCATCATCGTGCTTGCCGATCCTATTGTCGAGGCCTGGATCGGCGAAGGCTATGGCCGCTACGCGAGCTATGTACAGATCTTCGTCTCCTACTGGTTGCTCGGTGTCAACGCGGGAGTCTTGACGAGCGCGATCTTTGGCATCGGTCAGATCCGCATATTTGTGTGGTTGACCGTGGCCGGAGCGGTGCTTACGCTCGGTCTCTCGATTGCGCTGACGGCCGCCTGGGGCACCGTGGGTGTGATCTGGGGCACGGTAGTTCCGGCTTGGCTGAGCTTGCCGCTGTGGCTGCACTATGCGTTGCGCCACGTCGGCATCTCCAAGACCCGCTATCTCCATGAGGTGCTTGTGCCCGGCTATCTGCCGACCATGATCTGGACCGTCCCTGTGGTCCTGCTCGCGCAGGCCCTGCACCCCACTGGCCTGCTCGACCTGGGTGTTTTCTGCGCTGTGGCCCTCTGCGTGCTGTGGCTGGCACTGCTGCCGACGCTGCGCGCGCGCTGGCAGCGCATGTTGGTCGACGACCGGCTCCCTACGGTGGCCTTGGCTTGAGCGCAGCGAGGCGTTTGATCGTGGTACGGCGGGCTGCTCTCAACGGCCGCTACCCCTGGCTGTCCCAGCCCCAGGCAAACGATTTGACGGTGGCGTTCGATGGCCCAGTCGCTGTGGGGCAGCATGAACAGGGCCTAATCGCATTCGATTGCCTGCTGGACTGGCGGCAGCGCAGCATGGCCGAGCATCGCGTCACCCAGGTGATGGCCGCTATCCGCATGCATCCAGCCGTGGCGGATATCAAGCAGCATGGTTTTCGCTTGATCGATTTCGCTGAATACCGTCTCCGCGGTGAAGTGGCAAGGCTATGGCGAGGATGGATGCTCGCACGCGCGCTGGCAGGCACAGGTGCCAGGGATTTGATTTGCGATCCCGCTTTGCCGCCGGCGCTGGTGATGGGCATCCGAGCGGGTATGGGACTCGACCCGCGAGGCGTGAGATACACGCTCGCCCCTGCGCTGGCGGGCTCGCGCAGCCGCCGCGCGCTTGCGCGTCAGCTCACGCGCGTCGTCGCCCGGGCGTCGCGCCCAGGGCGCGTGCGGGTGGCGGCCGTCGTTGCGGGCAAGCTGTCGCTGGCTCTCGCTGCACTGTCGGATGAGGAGCTGCGGGCGGCTGGCCTGGGCCTGATGCCCTTCCCCGGCCTCGACCATGGCAATGGCTTGCTCCTGGCGCTACGGCGCCGACTGCCGCTGTTTGGCTCCTGCGGGTCCGGTTCACTGCGTAGGGGGCCGCCGGTGAACCTGCCCGCCAAGCTCGATCTGGTGGGAGAGGCCGAGCTCGATCTGGCGCTGACCTGGCTCTTGGGCAAGGTGCTGAGCGGTGCGGCCCCCGAGCTTGATCAGGCCGCGAGCAGTCTGGCGGGGATGCGCCCCACCCCATCGTTGCGAGCCTTGCTGCTGCCCAGTGGCGCCTACGGCGCCTCTCGCCTGCTGATCGAGTGGGCCCGCGAGCGTGGATTGAGGATTGGCGTGATGCAGCACGGCATCTATGCGCACAGCGAGTTTGACGGTGGCGATCGGCATGCGGATGTGATCTTCGGCTGGGGCGAAGCTACTGCTGAGCAGCTTGCCTGTCGCTCAGAGCCGCGGCCGCTCATGCGCCCCGTAGGTGTGCCGGGTTTGTCGCCATCGCCGGCGCTCCGTTCGCGGCAGCCCACTCCTGGGGCAAGCTTGTGCCGCGTATTGATCGCAACCAGCAACACCGTCGAGACCCCGCTGACTCTGGCGGCGTTCTGCGAAACGTTTCTCGACACGCTGGCTCCAGGTATCGAGCGACTCCTGCAGGCAGGTGTTCAGATCAGCCTGCGCCCCCATCCCGGCGAGGATGCAGAGCTTTACCGGCGCCTGTTGCGCGCGCGGGGATGGGATGTGTCAATCGCTTCCTCCGAGCCTTTTGCGCAGGCCGCCGCAAACACCGATCTGCTGATCTCCTCCGCCTCCTCGGTGGCGTTTGAGGCCGCCGCGCTGGGCCTGCCGGTTCTGCTCTGGCTGGGATCGACGCCCAGCTGGGTCCGCGCGGAGCACCTCGTCGTTCCCTGGACACAGAGTCTGCCGGGTATGTTCGAGACGCCCGCGGACTTGGAGTCATTGGTGATGACGCTGCTGGACGATCGCCAGCGAGGAATGCTCGTCGCCCACGAGCTGAGCGTGTGCTTGGCACGCTACGCGCAGCCGTTTCGCCCTGCTGCCTTCGCCACCGGACTGCGCGCGCTCAGCGCACAGGCGCCGCGCGTAGACGCTCCTGGACATTGAGCTCCCGTAGCTTCGGCTCTCGCCCGAGCAGCTCAAGGACCTCGCGGTAGCCGAAGGACTCTCGGCCGCCCAGTCGCTCATAGACGGCCTTGACAAACGCCAGATCGGCCGGGTGGTCCACTGTCCATCGCTCCTCGCCCAGATCCTCGGTGGCCTCCAGCAGCGCGAGTGAAAAACGCCGTGGCCGGCGCCATATGAACGGTGTCACGTGCTCGCGCTCGTAGCGCTCGCGGCTTTCACGCCAGGCCAGCTCTAGTGTCGCAGCCGTAAAGACCTCGCCGTCCAGGCCATCCGGATAACGACATAGCCCCTCGCGCGCGCTCATCGCGCCGGTGGCGATCGCCGCATAGCGGTGTGTCGGTGCGTGCGCAGAGACCGCCGGCCCCGCCGACTGTGAGTGCAGGTCCAGCAGCTTTCCGAGCACCTCCGGGTCCACCAGTGGACAGTCGGCGGTGACGCGCAGAATCCTTTCGGCTTCAAGCTCCTGCGCGGCCAGATGAAAGCGGTCGAGGACGTCGTCGCGGCTGCCGGCTATAACCGCAACCCCGAGCTGCGCTCCCAGCGCGCGCAGCGGCTCATCCTCAGGGGCGGCGGTGCTCAGCAGCGCCACGCCGTCAAGCCCCGGCGTGCGCGCCACGCGCTCAAGCACCTGTGCGAGCAGGGGTCGCCCGGCAAGCGGCGCCAGCACCTTGCCCGGCAGCCGCGTCGAGCCCATGCGCGCCTGTACGAAGCCGAGCGTTCTCATCCCTTGACCCGCGAGCCGGATGCTTTCATCTCGGCTGTCCGCAGGCCGGCGCGTGTGACTAACAGGGGCCGTAGACCATCGGAAGGGTCGGCGCGCCAGGCAACATCCGGCTGCTCGATCGGCATTGGGCGCTTCACCCCATCCCCGTCCGCGCTTGGCGGTCCCTCTCCAGGCTCTGCCAACGAGGCGATCAGCGCGGCCAGCGCACTCGGCGTCCAGTTGTGCGCGCCCGCCTCAAATCCTTCGCCGTCGAGATCGAGGTGAAGCTCGATATCGGCTGCTGCCCAGTGACGCACCGCGCGCCTGATTACCTCCCCGCGCACACTGTGGTCAGACCAGCCCACCGCACAGCCGTGGCGCTCGCGCAGGGTGGCGATCGCAGCCAGATTGCACTGCTCCACGGGAGTCGGGTAGCCCGAGACGCAGTGCAGCAGACGCAGGTCTTTGCAGCCTGCCGCGCGCGCCACCGTGACCGCGGCATCGATCTCTGCCATGCAGGCCATGCCCGTAGAAATCACCAGCGGCTTGCCCGTAGCGGCGACCCGCCGGATCAACTCGTGCCACAGCAGCTCATAGGAGGCAACCTTGAAGAAGTCCACATGCGGCTCAAGGGCGGCGACCGCCCACAGCCCGAAGGCGGCTGCTCCCAGTTCCAGGCCAACCGCCCGGCAGCGCTCGGCGATCGGCGCCACCATCTCGATTGGAAGCTCCCACGCGCGCCGCGCGCGGAGGTCCTCGCGTGCCGCGAGCACCTCCGGCGCGAACAGGTCCTCCACGCGAAACACCTGCAACTTCGCGGCGTCGGCGCCGGCGCGGGCCGCCTGCTCCAGCAGGTCAAGCGCGCGATCGAGGTCGCGATTGTGGTTTGACCCGAGCTCGACGATGAAGCGCGTCATCAGTCGTTCACGGCGCCGAGGAGATGATCTCGCCGTGGCGCTGTCCCAGTTCGTTCCGCCGCTGCTGCGCCTCGCGCACCTGCATACGCAAACCCTCAGAGAGAGACATCTTGGCTCGAAAGCCGAGCTCCCGAGAGGCGAGGTCGGTGCGGGCCCAGGTGTCTCTGACGTCGCCCGGCTTGGCCTGCTCGAAGACCAGCCGCAGCTCGCGGTTCAGCGCCTTGCCCAGCATCTCCAGCACCTCTAGCAGTGGCATGGCGCGACTGGAGGCCACGTTGTAGACGGAACCCGGACGTCCCCGCTCCGCCGCCGCCAGCGTCGCCGCCACAACATCGCCCACATAGGTGAAGTCCCGCAGCTGCCGGCCGTCGCCGAAAATCGCTATCTCGCGTCCCGCCAACGTCGCCTCAATGAAGCGCGCCAAGGCCATGTCGGGTCGCTGCCGCGGTCCGTACACGGTGAAGTAACGCAGGCCAACGGTCTCTACGTCATATGCGCGCGTATAGGCCCCGCTGAGCATCTCTGTCATGACCTTTGAGGCCCCGTAAGGGGACACCGGCCGCAGCGCAGCCGTCTCTGCGATCGGCATCTCGCTCGCGTCTCCGTAAACACTGGAGGAGGAGGCATAGATCAGCCGCACCTGGTGGCGGGCAGTGCAATCGAGCACCGCTCGCGTGCCAAGGATGTTCGCGCGGTTGTAGTCCGCGAAGTCACTCCAGGAGTCGCGTACGCCGGGGCGCGCGGCCAGATGGAAGACCCATTTGGCCGCGCCGATGAGATCGTCGAGCGCCGGATCGAGGATGTCGAGCTCGTGGAATGCGAAACGCTCGTGGGCAAGTGCGGGGAGCAGATTGAGTTCCTTCAGCTCGCGTGCATAGTGGGTTGAGAAAGCGTCGATCCCATACACCGTGCAGCCGGCGGCCAGCAGCACCTCACAAAGGTGCGAGGCGATGAATCCAGCGGCTCCAGTTACGACGACGGGCTTCATGGGCGACAGTCAGAACGATACGGACTAATAGCTAACCTGAAGCATTCAGGATGTCTGCATCAGCCCGATCAGCCCCGTCGCGCCCGGTTCTTGCGGGGACCCGCGAGGCGCTTGTGGAAATCGTGCTTGAGGGGGGCCCGCGGCTTGGCTTCGGACATGCCGGGCGCTGCCTGGCGCTGTGGGAGGAGCTCGGTGCAGATGCCGTCTTCAGGGTCGATGATGGCGCCGTAAGCAGCTTTCTCCAGGACCACGGAGCGCCTGTCGTTCGCGCGGCTCAGGCACCCCTCGTGGTGCTGGATCGGGCCGTGCCCGTGGCAAGCGCTGAGGTCCGTGCGCTGGCGGCTGAAGGCCGGCGCGCGGTGCTGATCGACGATCTCGGGCCGGCCCGAATGCACGCTGAGATGGTTGTCGATCTCCCTACCGCTGCCCGCTGGCCCGCGGCCGTGGGCCAGCGGCTGGCCGGCTTCGAGCATGTCCTGCTGCGTCACGAGGTGCGCGAGGCGATGCCGGCGCACCCGGTGCGGGAGGGCGTTCTGCTGGCCATGGGAGGCAGTGACCCGGCCGGTTTGACGCCTGGGCTCGCGCGCGAGTTGAGCGCAATCGGGATGGAGGTGAGAGTCGCGCTCGGTCCCGGTTACCGGGGACTGTCTCCAACCGAGGGCTCCGTGCTGCGCTCACCCGAGCAGTTCATCGCCGAGTTGGCTCGCGCCGAGCTGCTCGTTGCCGGTTACGGGCATAGCCTGCTTGAGGCCGCCCACCTCGGCGTTCCTGCCATCGCTGTGGTTTACAAGGCCGAGCACCTACCCCACGCGCGGGCCTTCTGCTCACACGGCACGGCGCAGATGTTCGACCTCACCGCCGGCCCAGGTGAACGCCCGCTTGCTCATACGGCCGCGAGGCTGCTGGAGGACTCGGCGGCGCGCGCTGATATGTCCGCCTGCGGACGGCAGCTAGTCGATGGACTTGGGGCACGACGAGTCGCTGCGGCCATCATGGGGCTCGCGTGAGCCGGCCTCCGTTGCCTGTCGGCAACATCGCTGAGCAGGACACGATCCGCGGTGTGCAGATCCGCGATGTGCACACCGATGCGATCCCTGGGCCTGAGAGCGCGGCGCTGCTGGGACAGGCTGCGGCCCAGGAGGGCCCTGCGGTAGCGCGCCAGCCGAGTATCGCCTGGAAGCGAGCGCAGGGAGTCCACGTCGAAGACCTCGACGGCAACCTCTTCCTCGATTTCACCTCCGGCGTGCTGGTGGCCAACGTTGGCCACGCTCACCCACAGATCATCGCCGCGATCCGCGAGCAGGCCGGGGAGCTGCTGCACACTTACAACTTCGTCAATCACTGGCGGGTGGAGCTCGGGCGCCGCTTGCTTGAGCTCGGCGAGCCGCTCGGCTTTGACCGCGTCTTCATTGGCACCACCGGTGCGGAGATGCTTGAGCTGGCGCTCAAGCTGGCCCGCTACGCCTCCCACGGGCGCTACGGGACGCTGGTGCTCGACGGCGGCTACCACGGAAAGACGCTGGCTGCCAGTGCGCTTGGCGGACGCGGGTTGGAGGGCCTCGGCGAGCTCCTGCCCGGAGTCGTGCGGGTGCCCTTTCCAGCCGCAGGGCGCCCCGATTCCCAGGCGCAGGAGCACGCCGCGCTGCGCTGCTTGGAGACTCTGGAACGCGAGGGTACGGCGGCGCAGATCGGCGCGGTTGTGATCGAGACGGTGCAGGGCAACGCCGGACAGCGCATGTCCTCACCGTCTTTTCTGCTGGCGATCGAGGCATTTGCCCGTCGCCACAACGCGGTCTTCGTGATCGATGAGGTGCAGTCGGCCTTCGGTCGCGCCGGCTCGCTGTTTGCCTTCGAGCAGTACGGCTTGCGCCCGGACCTCGTGGTGGCCGGCAAGGGCATCTCAAGCTCCCTGCCGCTCACCGTGATGCTCGGGGTCTCAAGCGTCATCGACGGCGCTCCGCCGCGCGCGCTCTCAAGCACCCATGGAGGCAATCCCCTCAGCTGCCGCCTGGGCTGCGTCGTGCTCGACATTCTCGCGGCGCAGGACCTCTTCGCAAACGCTCGCACGATCGGAGCCATGCTGCTCGTTGGTTTGCGCGAGGCTGTGAGTGGGGCGGGCTTGAACGCCGAGGTGCGCGGTCTCGGGCTAATGATCGGGATTGAGATATTTGACAAGCACGGCGAGCCTGATCCCGCGTTCGCAAACGCCGTCGTGCAGGCGGCGATTCGTCGCGGCCTGCTGCTGCTCGCGCCGATCGGGCTGCACAAGAACGTCGTGCGCATCGCCCCGCCGCTGGTGCTCACAGCTGGGCAGGCGCGTGAGGGTATTGCCGTGCTTGCGCAGGCCCTCGCCGAGGCAGCGGCCTGCGCATGAGCCCAGCCAGGATCGCGGTTGCCGGCAATATCAACGCCGATCTCACCTGCCGGCTGGGGCGTTTGCCGTCGCCGGGGGAGACGTTGCTGGCCGATGGCCTGGAGCTGGGCCTCGGCGGCAAGGGCGCCAACGCGGCTGTCGCGCTGGCTCGACTCCGCGCCGAGCCATTGTTGATCGGCAGCGTGGGCGAGGACCCATTCGGCTCGCTCGTGCTCGACGCTTTGCGGCGCGAGGGAGTGGCGACCGAGCATGTAGTGCTTCAGAACGATGCCCTCACCGGGGTTGCCAGCGTGTTCGTGGCACCCTCGGGGGAGAACGCGATCGTCACTCACCTGGGCGCAAATATGCACATCAGCGCCCGGCGAGCGGCGGCGCTGGAGCCTTGCGATGCATTGTTGATGACGCTGGGTCTGCCCCACGACCTGCTACTTGAGCTGGCGGCACAGGCGCGCGCGGCCGGGACGCTGATCGTGCTGGACGCCACCCCGCTACGCGGCAATCCACCGCCTGCCCCGCTGCTGGCCGTCGATGTGCTCTCGGCCAATCGCGTGGAGGCTGAAGCGCTCACCGGACGCGCAATCCAGTCCGCCACGCGCGCGGAGGCGCTGCGCTGTTGCAGCGAGTTATGCGCGCTGGGCGCCACTGCGGCTGTGCTCAAGCTCGGCGCTGAGGGAGCCGTGTGGGTTCAGGGTTCGCGCAGTGGCGTCACCGCATCCCCGGTGGTCGACGCGGTTGACACCACAGGCGCGGGCGATGCCTTCATGGCTGGGCTCACCTTGCGCTTGGTGCAGGGTGAGACGCTGCCGGAGGCCGTCGAGTTCGCGTGCCGGCTGGGTGCGCTCAGCACTACTGGTCATGGAGCCCAGGGAGGCTGGGCCACGCTCGCCGATGTGCAGCGCTTCCTGGCGACCCTGGACTCGCGGGAGACGATCGCCTCGTGAGCGCCACCCTGCTGCTCGTTGGCGCCGGGCTGTTGCAGGTGCCGGCCATCGATATCGCCCACGCACTCGGGTTACGGGTGCTCGCCACCGACCGCGACCCTGAGGCGGCAGCCTTCGCGCTGGTGGAGGAAGCGGTGGTGCTCGACACCAAGGATGTCGCCGGTCACGTTGCGCTTGCCAGACGGCTTGCTCAGCGCGGCGATCTCGCCGCTGTCTATACCGAGGGCGCCGACGTCGAGGTGACCGTCGCCGAGGCTGCCCATGCTGTGGGCCTGCCTGGAGTGAGCCCGCGGGTCGCCCAGATATGCGCTGATAAGGCCGAGTTCCGTCGCGTATGCGCAGCGGCCGGTCTGCCCTCTCCCCGCTTTCACGAGGTTGACAGCCTCGCCGACGCACAGCGTGCGCTGCGTGACATCGGTCTGCCCGCGATCGTCAAGGCGCTCGATAACTCCGCCTCGCGCGGCGCCACCAAGATCGCCGATGAGCACGAGTTGCCGGCGGCTTTCGCCGAGGCCTTGCGTTTCACGGCGGGTGACAGCGTGCTGATCGAGGAGTGCCTGAGCGGGCCCGAGCAGAGCGTTGAGACGATTCTCGACGGGCATGGCGCGCAGCACCGCTGCAACGTCGTCGATCGCCCCTTCGCCTTTGATCCCTTTCCGATCGAGCTCGGTCACGACAACCCCTCCGTGCTCGACGACCACGCGCAGCAGCGGCTGTATGAGCTGGTCGAGGCGACGACTCGCGCGGTTGGCATTGATTTGGGGGCTGCCAAGGCCGACACCATATGGACCGAGCGCGGGCCGGTCGTGCTTGAGATGACCGCGCGTCTCTCCGGCGGCTTTCACGCTCAGTGCACCTCGCCGCTTGCTCATGGCACCAACGACATCAAGGCCACGCTGGACTTGGCGTTGGGGCGGCGATTGGATCTCGCCGACATTACTCCGCGCTGGCAGCGCCATGCGGTGTGCCGCGCGCTGTTCCCTGAGCCGGGCACGATCGTCGCCATCGACGGCGTGCAGGACGCGCTTGCGCTGCCCGCTGTCGAGCACGTGTTCTTCCGCATGGGGGTAGGCGAGGAGGTGCGTCCCTATCGCAACTGCGCCGATCGCGCGGGCTTTGTAATCGCCTGTGCGGAGCGACGCTCCGAGGCGTTGGCGGCCGCCGAGGAGGCGAGCCGGCGCATCGTCATCGCCACCGAGCCCTCCGAGTCCTCCATGCCGGTCGCCTGACTATGCGGGCGCTGCTCAAGCGAGAGCTGGGGATGCCCCCAGCTCTGGAGGAGCGGCCAGATCCGGTCCCCGGCGCGGATGAGGTGCTGGTGACCGTTGAGGCGGTTGGTGTCTGTGGCACCGATCTGCACATTCTCGACGATGTCTATGCGCACGCTGCGCCGCTGATTCCCGGCCATGAGTTCACGGGTGAGATAGCCGGCCTGGGAGCAGATGTCAGCTCATGGGAGATTGGCGAGCGCGTGGTCGGCGAACTGCACGTCGGTGCCTGTCATCAGTGCGCTATCTGCCGTTCGGGCAATCCTCAGATTTGTCCTCACAAGCGTGCGCTGGGGACCTGGACCGACGGAGCCTTCGCCGAGCTCCTTGCGATTCCGGCGTGGCTGCTGCACCGTGTTCCCGAGCGGCTGTCCAGCCCGGCCGCCACGCTGATCGAGCCGGCTGCGTGTGCCTGGCATGGCCTGTTTGAGCGTTCCCACCTGGACCCCGGCGAGCGTGTGCTGGTCCTGGGGCACGGCCCGATCGGACTGCTCAGCGCTCATCTGGCAGCCGCGGCCGGCGCGGGCCAGGTGATCGTCGTGGGTCGCAGCCGTCGCGCTACGGTGCGCCTGGACTGCGCTCGCGCGCTTGGCTATGACGTGCTCGACGCTGACACTCAGGATGTCGAGCGCGAGGTGGCCGAGCTGACCGGCGGTCTCGGCGTCGATCTGGCGGTGGAGACTGCCGGCGCGGAGCAGTCGCTGTCGCTGTGCGTGCGCTGCGCCCGGCGCGGCGGCCGTGTCGTGGTGCTGGGGCTGAGCGGCCGGCCCACCGTGCCCCTGCCGTGGGATCGCGCCGTGCAGCACGATCTCACGCTGGCGTTCTCCTTCTCCTCGCGGTCCTCCAGCTGGAAGGCGGTGCTCGATCCGGCGTGTGCGCAGGGGCTGCCGGCTGCCGCGCTCATTACGGACACCCTCGGTCTGGATGAATGGGAGCAGGGGTTCGCGGCGATCCGCGCGGGTCGCGCGGTCAAGGTCGTGTTGCGTCCATGACCGGCCTGGCAAGTCATCATGTTCTCTCGACGGCGCCGGGCTTTCATGAGCTACCGGTGGGCGAGCTTGAGTCCCTGCGCTTCGGTCTGCTGCGCCTGTGGGCGGGCGAAGCGATCCAGTTGGACAGCGGGGAGTGTGAGGCGCTGATGGTCGTGCTTGAGGCGCCTACCAGCGTCAGGGTCGCTGCCGCCGGGCGCGAGCTGCGCCTGCCGGCCCGGCGCTCGGTCTTCACGGAAGGTCCCTCCTCGCTCTACGCGCCCGCCGGCAGCGGTCTTGAGCTGCACGGCCCGCTGCTGGCCGGCGTCTTTCAGGCTAGTGCGCCTGACTCCGGTGGCGAGCCTTACCTGATCCTGCCGCACGAAGTTGACAGCGTGCGCCGCGGTCAGGGCAACTTCACGCGCGAGGTGCGCGACATCTTGCCCGCCGCGCGACCCGCGACTCGCCTGCTGGCCGGCGAGACGCTCAACCCGCCCGGCAACTGGTCGAGCAGCCCTCCTCATAAGCACGATCGCCACGCCCCGTCGCGGGAGGCCCGTTTGGAGGAGGTCTATCTGTTCAGGGTTCGCCCGGCGCAGGGGTTCGGGCTGCAGCACTCCTACCACTCCGGTGGCCCCGCGCGGACCTTTGCCGTGCAGGACCTCGACGCCGTCGCAATTCCCGCCGGCTATCACCCGGTTGTGGCTGCGCCCGGATATGAGCTCTATTACCTCTGGTGTCTTGCCGGCGAGGGGCGAGAGCTCCGCTGGGCCCCCGATCCGGCTCACGCCTGGGTGGACCCGGTGTGAGGGACACTGTTGATCGGAGCGGTTTTGTCAATTGGGACACACCCGCTACGGTGACCCGCGTGCCCACAGGTTCGCCCCCAAGCACCCGCTCGATCAGCGCATCCGAGGCGCTCTGGGAGCGCGCCCGACGCGCGATCCCAGGCGGCACGCAGACACTCAGCAAGGCGCCTTCGCAGTTCGTTGACGGCGTCTCGCCCAAGTTCCTGCGCCGCGGCCGCGGCGCGCACGTCTGGGACGTGGATGGCAACGAGTACATCGACTATCCGATGGCGCTTGGCCCGATCCTGCTCGGCTACGATCATCCCGCCGTCACGAGGGCCGCGGTGGCGCAGATCCACGAGGGCACCACCTTCACGCTCATGCACCCGCTGGAGGTCGAATTGGCCGAGCTGCTGATCGAGCTCATACCGTGTGCCGAGCGCGTGCGCTTCGCCAAGAACGGCGCAGATGCCACCGGCGGAGCGATCCGCGCGGCGCGAGCGCTGACCGGACGCGAACACATCGTTGCCACCGGCTACCACGGGTATCACGACTGGTACATCGCCTCCACCGAGCGCGACGCCGGGGTCCCAGCCGCCAATCACGCGCTGATCCATACGGTGCCCTTCGACGACTTGGCGGCCTTGCTGAGCGCGCTTACGGAGTGGGAGACAGCCGCGGTGATCATGGAGATCCCCGCCTACCCACCCAGTGAGGGTTATTTGGACGCCGCGCTTGAGCTGGCCCATCGCCACGGTGCCCTGCTGGTGCTCGATGAGATTGTGACCGGTTTCCGTTATGCGCTGGGCGGGGCGCAGGAGCTGTTCGACTTCACCCCCGACCTTGCCTGCTTTGGCAAGGGCATGGCCAATGGCTACCCGCTCGCAGCCGTCGTCGGGCGCGAGGAACCGATGCGAGCGTTCGAGGAGATCTTCTTCTCGATGACCTACTCCGGCGAAACCGTCTCACTTGCGGCAGCGATGGCCACCCTTGCGGTGCTGCGCGGCGAGCCGGTCCTTGAGCACATCTGGGCACGAGGCGCTGAACTGCGCAAGGGCATTGAGAGGCTGGGCGAAACGGTCAGCTTCGGCGTCGAGCTGGCCGGTAACCCGCCGCGCTCGGCGATCGCCTTCAGCGACGCCGAGGGGCAGCCCTCGCCTCTCTTGCGCGGTCTCTTTCTGCAGGAGTGTCACACGCGCGGCGTGCTCTTTGGTGGCCCCATCTTCACCACCTACAGTCACAGCGAACAGGACATCGCGCATACCCTGGAGGTGCTTGAGGCCGCCTTTGAGCGCATGGAGGAAGCCCACCGCGAGGGAGATGTGCAGGCACATCTGCGCGGGCGCCTCCCCGATGTCGTGTTTCGCTCCTACCGCTGAGCATGAGCATCCCCCCGAGCACCTTCGCCACGACTCGCCTGGGCGTCGGAACCGCGGCCTTGGCTGTTCGCTACGGACCACCTGGTATTGAGCATCCGGCACCCGATCCGGCCGGTGCGCAGCGCACGCTGAACACAGCGTGGGAGCGCGGCTTGCGCTTCTTTGACACCGCTCCGGCTTACGGCGATGCCGAGGCGTTGCTGGGCCGCGTGCTCGTGGGGCGCGAGCAGTGCACTGTGGCCACCAAGCTCGCGATCCCGCCTGGCGGCTGGGAAGCTCTGTCGCCAGCGCAGATCCGCGCGCACGTGCGCGCCTCCGCACTCAGCAGTCTGCGCGCACTGCGTCGTGAGCGCATAGAGGTGTTGCAGATCCACAATGCCGGAGCGGCGCTCATCCGGCGCGGCGCCGTGGTGCATGCGCTGGCCGAGCTGCGCCAGGAGGAGCTGGTGCTCGACCTCGGCGCAACCGTCTACGGCGAGGCCGACGCGCTGGCAGCAATCGCCGACCCGAACCTCGATCTCGTGCAGATCGCCTATAGCGCGCTCGATCGTCGCCCCGAGCGCCGCGTGTTGCCCGCGGCGGCAGCGGCAGGTAAGACGGTGGTGGCCCGCTCGCTGCTCCTGCGCGGGGTGCTGAGCACGGCGGGTCGCGCACTGCACGGGCCGTTCGCTGCGCTCGGCGATGCGATCGACACCGTGCGCGCGGCATTCGGGGTCAGCTGGGATGACCTGCCAGGCGCAGCGGTGGCCTTCGTGGCCACTCGACCCGGCATTGCCACGGCGCTGCTGGGGCCACGCGACGAGGCCGAGCTGAACGCGCTGCTCGATCGCGCCGCGCGCTTTCACGAGCGGGCCAAGGGCTGGCAGCCGCCGGTGCTTGAGCTGCCCGAATGGCTGCTTGACCCCAGTCGCTGGCCCGCGGAGGCCACCGTTGGCGGTTGAGCCTCAGATCGCCTCGCGGGGGTCAGGTCTCAGCACGCTGCGGCTGCTTTGCCTCTTTCATCTCAACCTCGCCTTCTCCTCGCTTGAGGAGCAGTCTCATGCTGAGGTGATTCGCCGCTGTTACCGCCCGGCTCTGCAGCTCGCGCGCGACACCGGCTTTCCGCTCGCCATCGAGGCCACCGGCTGGACGCTGCGACACATCGCGCAGCTGGACCCCGCTTGGATCGAGTCGCTGCGCGAGCTGGTGGAGGAAGGTCGTGTGGAGTTCGTCGGCAGCGCCCACGCCCAGTGCGCGGCGCCGCTTTTGCCGGCGCAGGTCAACGCCTGGAACCTGCGCCTGGGGCGCGAGGAGTACATCGAGCTGTTGGGCGTGGCGCCGCGCGTCGCGCTTGTCTGCGAGCAGGTCTACTCACCCGGTCTCGTGCCGCTCTACCTGCAGGCCGGCTATGAGGCGCTGATCGTCGACTGGGACAACGCGCGGCGCTCGCATCCGCAGTGGCCCGACGAGCATCGGCTGCATCCGCAGCGAGCGCTTGGCGGTGGATGCTCGATCCCGATCGTGTGGAGCAAGTCGATTGCCTTCCAGAAGTTTCAGCGCTTTGCTCACGGCGAGCTTTCGCTGGAGCGCTATCTCGATTACGTGCGCGGGGTGGCTGCCGGCGCGGGCGATGGGGAGCCGCCGGTGCCCGACCGTGCGCTGATGCTGTACGCCAACGACGTTGAGATCTTCGACCACCGCCCAGGCCGCTTTGCCGCCGAGCCGGATCTGCAGGAGGGGGAGTGGGCGCGCATCGCCGAAGGTCTGCACGCGCTGCGCGAGCAGGACCTCGGCGTGCCGGCGCTGCCCGCGGAGGTGCTGGAGCTGCTTGGCGCTCCCGCGGCCGGCTACGAGTTGCGGCTGGAGTCATCTGCCCAGCCGATCCCTGTGAAGAAGCAGGACAAGTACAACGTCTCGCGCTGGGCCGTCAGCGGGCGCGATGACATTGGCATCAACACCCGTTGCTGGCGGTTGTATGAGCAGCTGCGCCGCGAAGACTGCACAGATGCCGAGCGCTGGCGCGAGCTGTGTGAGCTGTGGGCCAGCGACTTTCGCACGCACATAACGCAGGCTCGCTGGGAGGAGTTCTTGCAGCGGCTCGCCGCCGTTGAGGATCGCTGGCTCAAACGCGCCGCGCCGCGCAAACCCGCCGCGCTTGAACGGGAGGGTGAGGACGAGGCGGTCCTGCGCGAGGGAGACACGTTGCAGCTGCGTGCCGGCGAGCTCACGCTGCGCTTGAACCTCCGCCGCGGCATGGCGATCGAGGCGTTCGGGGATGCCCGTGTGAGCGAGCGTCCACTGCTCGGCACGCTTGAGCATGGCTACTTCCCCACGATCGAGCTAGGCGCCGACTTCTACTCCGGTCATCTTGTGCAGGAGTCCCCGCTCACTCACAAGGTCACCGATCTGGAGCGCGTGCGGCCTGCCGTAGGCCACGACGCGCAGGGGCGTCTATGCGCGTCGGCGCAGATTGCCACTGAGCTGGGAGTGGTCGAGAAGACGATTCGCCTGGACTCCTCCGGAGTCGAGCTGGAATGGGCCTTGCGCTGGCCCGAGCTGCCCCTGGGCTCGTTGCGTCTAGGCCACATCACGCTGCTGCCCGAGGCCTTTCAGACAGCCAGCCTGTGGTACGCCGCTCACAATGGCGGTGAGGCATATGAGCCACACCCGATCGCGGGCCCCGGCTTTGACCACGGCGCCGCGGTCTCGGCGCTGGTCTCCGCTCGTCAGGGGCTGGGTCTGACCGAGGGGGTGGTGCTGCTCGGTGACGCTGCCCGCGCGCTGCGCATCGAGGTCGATCAGGCCTGTGCTCAGCCGCTCGGGCTCATCACCTGGGTGCCAAGCGCGGAGCGCTGGCTCTTGCGTGTGTGCTTCGCGCTGGCCGAGTCCGATGAGACACGACGCGGACCGATTCTCCGTGCGCCCGAGGACCCTCAGCGCATGCGTCTACGTATCAGTGCCGAGCGCTCGCCGCCGAGCTGACTGACTATGCGCAGCTTGCGCTTGAGGCGCTGAGGCCGGTAGTGGTGGCGGTGTGCGTGGCGCCCGTCAACAGCTCGCGCAGCAGCCCGGTCGCTGCTTCGGGCTCATCGCCCAAGCGCACCACGGTGCTCGCCCCGGTGTCAGGCAGCGCTCCGCGATAGTCCAACACCTGCACACCCGCGCTGGCCTGCCGCACGGCGTAGATCAGCCGTCCCAGCACATCGAGTGAAGCGCCGGCGCCGCCCACCACCACCGCCGTGGGGTGCAGCGCCTGCAGCGCGCTGGCGACGCGCACGGCTTGCAGCTCCAGCGGCAGCGTCAGCACGCGCAGGCCAGCACGGCGCAAGAACAACTCCAGCGCCTGCACATACAGCGCATCGAGATCCTGAGGGCGGCTCGCATCGAAGATCATCACACCCTGCTCGCGCGTGGCCGCCGGCGCCACGCGCTGAGCCGCGGCCAGCCAGCCGGTGGCGTAGCGCCAGGCAAAACCGTATTCGGGCGAGACGCCCTGCTGCTCGCTGCTTGGCTGTAGCGACTGCACCGCGGGTAGCAATGTTGAGCTGACCGTGCGCTCCAGCGAGCGGACTGCCAGGCTCTCCTCCAGCAGGCGATCGGCGCGCTCCTGGTCAAACGCCTCCAGGGCGGCGCGCAGCCCGCCGAGCGAACCCACCGGCGTTCCCCGTTCGCGGGCAATGGAGATCGCCGAGGAGATGTTCTGCGTCTGCGCGAACGCCTGGCGCAGCGCCTCGATCTCGGCCAGCTCGAACTGACGGTGCCCGCCCTCGCTGCGTCGCGGCGAGGGGTAGCTGAAGCGCCGCTCCCAGCTGCGCAAGGTATTGGGGCTGACGCCCAGCATCGCGGCGGCGGCGTTCGTGCGGATCACGCTCATGCCAGGCAATGTTCAACGTTGGGCAGGATTGCGCAAGGCGCGCAATCTCTCCTGCACGTTGGATGCGCGCCTGCATAGGCAGGAGAGGCCACCTCGCTGGCGACGTCTTACGATCTCAGAGGGTGGCGCAGCCGGCCGAAGGCCGGTGAGCCGGGCCCCTCGCTCTCATTTCCAGGGTGGCGCAGCCGGCCGAAGGCCGGTGAGCCGGGCCCCTCGCTCTCATTTCCAGGGTGGCGCAGCCGGCCGAAGGCCGGTGAGCCGGCCCCTCTATTTTAAGTCCCCTATGAAGCTGCGCCTCTACCACCACCACGATGGCGCGCGCGTGGCCTACCGCGAACTCGGCACCGGACCGCCGCTGGCGCTGTTGCACTCGGCGATGCTCTCCCATCAGGAGTTCCAGCCGCTGGTGGCTCAGCTTGCCGACCGCTTTCGCGTGGTGCTCCCCGACCTGCCCTTGCATGGCGATTCGGAGGATCGGCCCCGTCATCCCTACACGATCGACTGGTTTGCCGACGTGATGGCGGGCTTCGCCGGCGATGTGCTCGGCCCCCGCCCGCTGATCGGCGGTCACGACGCGGGCGCTGACATCCTGCTGCATGCCGTGGCCACCCAGCGCCTTGAGCCCGCCCGGCTGGTGCTGATGCCGAGTCGCCTGCATTTTGCTCCCCAGCGGCCGTGGCTGCGGGCGGCCTGGCGGATGACCGCTTGCGCCGGTGCCATTCCGGGAGTGGATCGCCTGATGACCTACGGCACGCGCGCCGTCTTCACGCCCGAATTGGGCCTGCGCCTGTCCGCGCGCCGCGAGCCCGCCGCCCGCGATCTGATCAGACAGGCTTTCGCCGATGTGCCTGGCAACTCCAATCTCGCCCGCTCCTGGGCCAAGTGCGCCAGGCGCTGGCCACAGGGGGAGCACTGGCAGCAGGAGCTGCTTGAGCAGGCCTATCCACGCCTGCGTATGCCGGTGCTGCTGCTGTGGGCCGACAGCGATCACCTGCACCCGCTCGCCGGCGCGGAAGAGACGCTGCGGCTGCTGGCAAACGCCCAGTTGCGGGAGCTCTCGGGGACAGGCTTTCTGATGGCCTACGACGATCCCGTCGGGGTCGCCAGGGAGCTTGCCGCTTTCTGCGGGTAACGTGCCGGGACAATTTGCCCCCCTTCAAGGAGAGTCGATGACGGACACTGAGACGGACAAGCAGCTGTGGGGCGGGGAGACCGCCAAGGCCGTTGAGAACTTCCCGATCTCGGGAGAGACGGTGCCGGTGTCCGTGGTGCGCTGGCTTGCTCGGCTGAAGGGGGCGGCCGCCGCGGTCAACGGCGAGCTGGGTCTGCTCGACAAGCGCCGCGCCGGGCGCATCGAGAAGGCCGCTGCTGAGATCGGTGCCGGCAAGCACGACGCGCAGTTCCCGATCGACGTCTTTCAGACCGGCTCGGGAACCTCCACCAACATGAACGCCAACGAGGTCATCGCCAAGCTGGCGACAGATCGGGATCCCGCCCGCCCCGTGCACGCCAACGATCACGTCAACATGGGGCAGTCCTCCAACGACGTCTTTCCCTCAGCTGTGCATCTGGCTGCGCTCGACGTCGCCAGCAACGAGCTGCTGCCGGCGCTCAAGCAGCTGGAGCGGGCCTTTGCGAAGAAGGCCAAGAGCTTTGAGAACGTCGTCAAGGCCGGGCGCACGCATCTGATGGACGCCGTGCCCGTCACGCTCGGACAGGAGTTCGCGGGCTACGCCGCGCAGATGGCGCTGGGGCAGGAGCGCGTGCAGGCCGCGCTCGTGCACGTCGGGCAGATCCCGCTCGGCGGGACCGCCACAGGGACCGGCTTGAACACCCACCCGCGCTTCGCCCAGAAGGTGCGCGCGCGCTTGAAGAAGGAGTCGGGGCTGAAGCAGATCGCCCCGCCCGCCGATCCGTTTGAGGCGCAGGCCAACCGCGATGCGCTGGTCGAGCTCTCAGGGGCTTTGAAGGTGGTGGCTGTCTCCTTGACCAAGATCGCCGGGGATCTGGCCTTGATGGGCTCGGGACCGCGCGCCGGCATCGGCGAGCTGTTCCTGCCGGAGCTGCAGAAGGGCTCCTCGATCATGCCCGGCAAGGTGAATCCGGTGATGCCGGAGGTGATGTTGCAGGTCTGTGCACAGGTCATCGGCAACGACACCGCGATCACCGTCGCCGGCATGCAGGGGCAGTTTGAGCTCAATGTGCGCATCCCCTTGATCGCGCGCAACCTGCTGCAGTCGCTGCGGCTGCTCTCAAGCGCCTCGCGCGCGCTGGCCGAGAAGTGCGTCGATGGGCTGCGCGCCAACCGTGCCGGCACCGACGCGTCGGCCGGTGCCACGCTCGCCGTGGCCACGGCTCTGAACGGGGCCATCGGCTACGACCTCGGTGCCGCGATCGTCAAGAAGGCCACCGACACCGGGCGGCCGCTGCGCGAGGTGGCGCTGGAGGAAGGGGTCGACGCGAAGCTATACGACGAGACGATCGACCTGCGTCGCATCGCCCGCGGCAACCAGGCGAGGTAGCTTGGAGGACAGCTAGCCGCAAGCGGCAGCCGGAGCGTAAGGAAACTTTGGTTAGCCAGGAGCTAACCAAAGTTTATGGGCGTTTCCTTTGGTAGGGTCAGTCATTGGCAACGGATACTTGGCTAACGATGAGCGATGTTTGACCAACGATGAACGATGGCAATCTCCAGGCGGTGGGCCGTGCTGGGACTTTCCGCTCGGCGAACAATGGACCCGAGGGTTATTCGACGTTCATCCCGAACCCTCTGCCACCGCTGCCACCGCTCGACATCACGCCTCGCTTGCAAGGACTACTCGACCGCGCCAACCAGGCGCTCGGGCGCTTGGATGGCGTAACGCTGCTGCTTCCCGACCCGGATCAGTTTCTCTACAGCTACATCCGCAAGGAGGCCGTTCTCTCATCGCAGATTGAGGGCACTCAGTCCTCGCTGTCAGACCTGCTCCTGTTCGAGAACGACTCGGCGCCAGGCGTTCCCGAAGCCGACGCTCAAGAAACGTTCAACTACATCGAAGCGATGAACCACGGTCTACGTCGCATCCAAGGCGACGAGCTCCCCCTCAGCCTGCGACTGCTCAAGGAAGTCCACGCACGGCTGCTCGCCGGGGCGCGAGGAGCCGACAAGACTCCGGGAGAGTTTCGCACCACCCAGAACTGGATTGGTGGAACGCGTCCCGGCAATGCCCGGTTTGTACCTCCACCACCGCATGAAGTCATGCAGGCAATGGGAGCGCTTGAGCTCTTTCTGCATGATGATCCGGTCCAGACGCCCCTGCTCGTCAAGGCCGCCCTGGCCCACGCGCAATTTGAGACGATTCACCCCTTTCTGGACGGCAATGGCCGCGTCGGAAGACTGTTGATCACGCTCCTGCTGTGCAGCGAAGGCGTGCTCTCACGGCCGCTGCTCTATCTCAGCCTTTACCTCAAGCGCAATCGTGACACCTACTATGAGCGCCTGCAGAGCGTTCGCACGGAAGGCGCCTGGGAGCTTTGGCTTGAGTTCTTCCTGGAAGGTGTTGTTGAGGTCGCCGAGTCGGCCACCATCACCGCCCAGCGCATCATTCACATGGTGGAGCGTGATCGCCAGAAGTTGCATGGCCTGGGGCGCGGGTCGCCGACCGCACTGCGTATTCACGACTTTGTGGTGCGTTTCATCATCACAAGCGTCCAGCGAGCCGCGGAGTTCCTCAAGCTGAGCGAACCGACAGTCAGCCACGGCGTCAAGCGGCTGGAGCAAGTGGGCATCCTCCGCGAGGTGACTGGCCGCCGGCGCGGCCGCTTGTATGTGTATGACGAGTACCTTGGACTGCTCAGCGAGGGCACTACAGAGCTGACCCAATAGTCGCTCGGGCGCTCGTGGTCGGCTCCAGCATTTCGCCGAGCATCAGCCCCGCCCCGGCCTTCGACAGCGGTTCGTTGAGGTTGCCGCACTTGGGCGACTGCACGCACGAAGGGCAGCCGCCCGCGTTCGTGCAGGGGCACTCGGCGATCAGGCGGTGGGCATCGCGGCACAGCTCCTCAAAGCGCTGAAAGGCCGTGCGCGTGATGCCCACGCCGCCGGGGTGCCCGTCGTAGATGAAGATCGTCGGCCCCTGTGTCTGCGGGTGCAGGTTGGTGGACAGGCCGCCGATGTCCCAGCGGTCGCACATCGCAAGTAGCGGCAGCACCGCTATCTGCGCGTGCTCGGCGGCGTGCAGCGTGCCCAGCAGTTTCTCCATCGAGACCATCTCCGCCAAGCGCTCGGCGTCGAGCTCGTACCAGAGCGCCTGTGTGGTGAAGCTCGTCTGCGGGAGGTCCAAGGTGACGAGGTCCACCTGCGTGTGGTCGCTGACGCGCACGCGCTGGTAGGCGAGCACCGTCTCGGTCACGCTCACCTGGCCGAAGGACAGCCTTACGCCAAGCGCCTCACGGCGGTCGAGCAGGCGCTCGATGGTGGTGTCGGTCTCGCGCTTGGGGCGTGTGTACCAGTCGCCGTCAAAGGGTTTCACCAGCGCCTGGCGCTGCTCGACGTCGAGCGTCTGCACCTCATAGGAGCGGCCCTGGTGGTGATAGATGGCGCCTTGGTGCACGGTGGAGTGAGCGCGCGAGGCCTCAGTCGTGCCCAGCAGCTCGCCGCTTGAGATGTTGACGATCGCAAAACTGTCCGGCGAGGCCGAGCGCAGCGAGACGCGTGCGGGAGGGTAGTCGCCGGGGTCGCGCAGGACGTAGATCTCGCCACTGCGCTTGCGCAGCTCCCCGGCGCTGACGAGCGCCTCCGCGTAGCCCTCCCAGCGCGGCCCCAAGATGTCGGCGTCCGCGCTTGACAGAGGGGCCTCGAAAGCGGCGCACAGCAGATGGGCCAGGTGGATCTCCGGGCTCTCGTGATCGAGGATCGCGGCCTCCACCGGGCGCTCCAGAAAATCCTCAGGGTGACGGCAGAAGAACTGGTCGAGCGCGTCCTCGCCGGCCACATACATCGCCAGACCGCGCCCGCGCCGCCCGGCGCGGCCCCACATCTGGCGCAGGGAGGCGACGGTGCCGGGGAAGGTGACCACCACGGCCGCGTCGAGCTCGCCGATATCGATGCCCAGCTCCAGCGCGTCGGTGGTGATCACCGCGCGCAGCTCTCCGCGCGTCAGGCGCCCCTCCAGCTCGCGGCGCTGCTGGGGGGTGTAGCCGGCGCGGTAGGGCTCAACCAGCTGCGCCAGCTCAGGCTGGGCGGAGCCCTCCAATTCCTGCTTGACCAAGCGGCTCAAGAGCTCGACGCCCTTGCGCGACTTCATGAAGCAGATCGCCTTCGCGCCACCGCTCACGAGCGCCGCCAACAGCTCGCCGGCCTCCCCCAGCGAGGAGCGGCGCGCGCCGAGCTTCTCATCGGTCAAGGGTGGATTCCACACCGCGATGCGCCGGTTGGGCGCGGGCGCGCCGTCCTCATCGATCAGCTCCACGTCCTGCAGACCCGTCAGGCGCTCCGCCAGCTCAACCGGGTTGGCGATCGTGGCGGAGGTCAGCAGGAAGCGCGGCTCGGTGCCATAGCCCGAGGCGATGCGGCGCAGGCGGCGCAGCACGTTGGCCACGTGCGAGCCGAACACGCCGCGGTAGACGTGCGCCTCGTCGATCACCACCACCGCCAGGTTGGCCCACAGCTCAGCCCACGCCTGGTGGTGGGGCAGGATGCCCACGTGCAGCATGTCCGGGTTGGTCAGCACCACGTTGGCGCGACGGCGGATGTCCTTGCGCGCCTCGCGCGGCGTGTCGCCGTCGTAGATCGCCGGGCGCACCCGCTCGTGCAGGCCGAAGGCGCCCAGCGCGCGCGCCTGATCCTGCGCGAGCGCCTTGGTCGGATAGAGGTAGAGCGCGCGCGCCTTGGGGTCGCGGCAGAGCACGTCCAGCGTGGGCAGGTTGAAGCACATCGACTTGCCCGACGCCGTGCCCGTGGTGACGATCGTCGGCCCCGCCCAGGCGGCGTGCAATGCCTGTGCCTGGTGGGAGTAGAGCTGCTCGATGCCCATCCGCTCAAGCGCCTGGAGCACCTGCGGGTGAAGCTCTGCCGGCGGCTCCACAAGTGTGGCTTCGCTGGGTCCTTCGCGCGCCTGGCGCACCAGCCTGCCGTCCTGCTCGCCCGCGTCGAGCAATGCGCTCCAGGGTTCCCGCGTTCGCTCGATCGCCATGGATTGCGATAGTAGAGGCGATGCTCTCCACTGCCGCCGAGCGCTGGGCGAAAGCCCGCACCTTCCACCATTCCTCCTATCCCGCCGAGCGCCTGGCGCGCGAGCGCGGGGAGCGGACGATCTCCGTGTGCCTGCCGGCACGCGAGTGCGCCCAGACGGTCGCCGAGGTGGCGGGCGCGCTGGTGCGCTTGCGGGAGGCCGGCGCGATCGACGAGGTCGTGGTGATCGACGCAGGCTCGCGCGACGGCACCGCCGCGCTGGCGCAAGACGCCGGTGCGATCGTCTACCAGGAGCAGGAGCTGCTCAGCGAGTTCGGCCCGGTGCAGGGCAAGGGCGATGCCATGTGGCGCGCGCTGAGCGTGCTCAAAGGCGAGCTGGTGTGCTTCCTCGACGCCGACACCCATGACTTCTCCGCTCACTTCGCCACCGGCGTGCTCGGGCCGCTGGTATGCGAGCCGGGGGTGTCGTTCGTCAAGGGCTTCTACCGGCGTCCTTTCGAGCACGAAGGCGTGTCGTTACCTGAGGGCGGCGGGCGCGTCAATCATCTGCTCGCGCGGCCCGCGCTGGCCGTCTTCTACCCGGAGCTGGCGGGCGTGCGCCAGCCGTTGGCGGGCGAGGTCGCAGGGCGCCGCGCGCTGTTTGAAAAGCTCCCCTTCACAACTGGCTATGGAGTGGAGATAGGAATGCTGCTGGACGCCTGGCATTTATTGGGAGGGGTTGGGGTCGCGCAGGTCGATTTAGAGGTGCACCACAACACCCACCAGCCGCTCTCCGCGCTCGCCGCGATGGCGCAGAGCGTGCTCGCCACCGTGGCCGTTCGCCTGCAGCGCGAAGGGCGTCTGAGCGAGTCCGCGGGTACGGTGGCTGAGCCACTGCTTGAGCGCCCGCCGCTGGCGAGCGTGGTGGCGCGATGAGCATGCGCTGTGTCTACCTCGACCTCGACGGCACCCTGTTGGGGCGTGGCGCCTCGCTGCTGCACGACGGCGAGGGCGAGGTCTCGATCGACGGGGTGCGCGCGGTGCAGGCCTGCCTGCGGGCGGGCGTTGAGGTGGTGCTGATGTCCGGCCGCCGCCGGGCGCAGCTGGCCGAGGACGCGCGCCTGCTGGGCCAGACCACCTACATCTATGAGGCCGGGGCGTGCGTGGTGATGGAGGGGGAGGAGTACTGGCTGACTGGCGAGCTGCTGCCCGGCGAGCTGACGATCGCGCAACAGATCGAGCGCTCAGGCGCTCCGGCGCTGCTGCTGGAGCGCTACGCGGGGCGCTTGGAGTACCACGAGCCCTGGCACACCGAGCGCGAGGTGTCACACCTGTTTCGCGGCCTGGTGGACGCGGGGGAGGTGGACCGGCTGCTGGCCGAGCACGGCCATGGTGACCTGCGGCTGGTGGACAACGGCGTCGTCAACCGCCGCTCAGCGGCGCTTGCGCAGCTCGATCACGTGCGCGGTTATCACCTCGTGCCTGCCGCGGCCTCGAAGGCGAGCGCGGTGGCCTTTCATCGCCAGGCGCGGGGGCTGGCGCGCGAGGAGACCTTTGCCGTGGGCGACTCGCGCGAGGACCTGGCCTGCGCCGCGCACGTCCACACGTTCTGGCTGGTCGCCAACGCCGTGCAGCGGGACCCCAGCATCCGCTCAGCCGCTGCCACTTTTGAGAACGTGCGGATCGCTGAGGCCGGGCACGGGGCCGGCGTCTACGAGGCGGTCGTGCAGACGCTCATGAGCGTCTGAGGCGCCGCCACACCCGCCGCCAGAAGCCCGGCTGGGGCCGGCGCCAGCGGGCGGGCGGCGGAACCGTGGCGCGCACCAGGGCCACCCACTCCTGCAACGGCAGCTCGCCGGCGATCAGCTGCCCGAGGGCGGTGGTCACCGGCGCCTGCACGCCCGCCCCTTGCAGCGCTCGCGCGAGCAGCGGCACCGTCTGCAGCGCCTCGACCGCCTGGCCGATGGTGGCAGGGATCTCGCTTGCCGCCACGCCCGCGGCCAGCAGCTCGCCCGCGCGGCGGTTGCGGCTCTCGCGCGCCAGCGCCGTCGCAACCAGGTCTCCGGCGCCGGCCAGGCCGATCATCGACTCCGGCCGCGCGCCCTGCTGCTCGGCGTAGCGCCAGACCTCGGCGAAGATGTGGCCGGCCGCGGCGCCCGCCGCGTTGAGCCCTTGCGCCTCGGTGGCCCCGGCAGCGAGCGCGGCGGCGTTCTTGGCGGCGCCGGCGAGCTCGACGCCGACGGGATCGTTGGACTGCTCGCAGACGACGCCCGCGCGCGTGAACATCTGCGCCAGCTGGCCGGCCAGCTGCTCATCGCTTGAGGCCGCCACGAGCGCCGCGCCGGCGTGCACCATCTCCTGCGCGTGCGCGGGACCGCCCAGGCAGGCCACGCGCGCGGCCCCGAAGGTGGCCCTGAGCATCGCTGTCGGAGGCGTGCCCTGCGGTGAAACGAGGCCCTTGGCCACCGACACCACCGCGGCACGAGCCCCCAAACCCGAGGCGCGCAGACCGGCGATGACCTCATCCAGCCCGTGCGAAGGCACCGCCAGGAACACGTAGTCCGCGCGAGCCACCCCGGCCGCGACCGGCTCGATGCGCAGCTGGGCCGGTAGTTCCACGCCGGGCAGGTAGGTGCTGTTCTCGTGCTCCGCCAGCAGTCGCTGGGCCTGCTCGGGCGTGCGCGCTTGCAGCGTGGTGCGCAGCCCGCCGCGTGCCAGCAGCACCGCCAGGGCAGTGCCGAAAGAGCCCGCGCCGATGACGGTGGCCCGTCGCGTCCCTGGGATGGCCAGCGAGCGGGATCGCGAGGAAGTAGGCTCGGGCTCGGACATTGCGATGAGCGAGCCTAGCGACAGCAATCCACGCACGCCCTGGCGCAACTGGACCGGCGACGAGAGCTGTGTGCCGGCCGCGATCGAGCGGCCCGCGTCGATCGCTGAGCTGGCGGGCGCGCTCACGCGCGCGGCGCAGGCCGGGCGAGGGGTGCGGGTGGCCGGCGCGGGGCACTCCTTCAGCGACATCGCCTGCAGCGACGGAGTGCTGGTGATGCTGGAGCGCATGGCCTCGGTGCTCGACGTCGATCGCGCCTCCGGGCTCGTGCGCGTGCAGGCAGGCATCACGATTCATGCCCTCAACCAGCGCCTGGCTGAGCACGGGCTGGCGCTTGAGAACCTGGGCGACATCGATGTACAGAGCATCGCCGGCGCGATCTCGACGGCCACGCACGGCACGGGGGCGCGGCTGCGCAACATCCCTTCGCAGGTCGCGGCGCTGACGCTGGTGCTGGCGGACGGCTCGACGCTTGAATGCTCGCCGCAGAGCGATCCCGAGGTGTTCCGCGCGGCGCGTGTGGGCCTTGGGGCGTTGGGCGTGGTGGCGGAGGTGACACTGCGCTGTGTGCCGGCGTTCGTGCTCGAAGGCGTCGACCGGCCGGCTCCCTTGCAGGAGACGCTGGAGCGCTTTGAGGAGCTGGCGCTGGGCAACGATCACTTTGAGTTCTTCGTCTTCCCGCATACCGAGACGGCCTTGACGCGCGTCAACAACCGCACCGATCGTCCCGCTCGCCCGCGCGGTCGCGTGAGCGCCTACGCCAACGACATCTTGCTGACCAACCACGCTTTCAGGGCGTTCTGCGCGCTCGGGCGCGTGTTGCCCGCGCAGATACCGCACATCAATCGTGCGGTCACGAGCCTGGCTGGAAGCAGCCGGCGAGTGGAGCGCTCCGATCGCATCTTCGCCTCGCCGCGCTTGGTCAAGTTCACCGAGATGGAGTACTCGCTGCCGCGCGAGCGCACGCCTGAGGCGGTGCGACGCGTGCTCGGGCTGGTCAAGGAACGGGGCTTCGCGGTGCCATTCCCCGTCGAGGTGCGCACGGTGGCCGCTGACGACGCTTTCCTTTCGACGGCGGCCGGGCGGGATAGTGGTTTTGTCGCCGTGCACATGTATAAGGGCATGGAGTGGAAGCCCTACTTCCGCACGGTTGAGGCGGTGATGGACGAGCTGGGGGGCAGGCCGCATTGGGGTAAGCGTCATTTTCAGAGCGCCGAGACGCTGCGCAAGCGCTATCCCGAGTGGGATCGCTTTCAAGAGGTGCGGCGCCGGCTCGATCCCGAGGGACGCTTTGCCAACGCCTGGACCGACCGCGTATTGGGGCGATGATGAGCCCTGCCGAGCAGCTGCGGCGCCTGGAGCGTGCGACCGCCGAGCTTGAGCCACCTTTCGCGCTCGTGGACCTCGACGCTTTTTGGGCCAACGCCGCGGCGATGCAGGCGCGCGCCGCGCCCAAGCCGATCCGCCTGGCCAGCAAGTCGGTGCGCTGCCGCGCCTTGCAGGAACGAGTGCTCGCTCGTCCTGGTTTCACCGGCACGCTGGCCTTCACGCTGCCGGAGGCGCTGTGGTTGGCGCAAACGGGAGCGCAGGACATCGTTGTGGCCTATCCGAGCGTGGACCGCGGCGCGTTGCGCGCGCTTGCGCGGCTGACGGCGGAGCGCCCTGACGCGAAGGTGAGCGTGATGGTCGACAGCGTGGAGCAGCTGGACGTGCTCGCTGCCGCCACCGGCCCCCACGTGGAGTCGGCGTCGCCGCTGCGAGTCTGCCTTGAGCTCGATGCCGGCTTCCCGCTGCCGCGGGGACGCGGTCGTGTAGGCGCCAAGCGCTCGCCGATCTACACCCCCGAGCAGGCGGCCGCGCTGGCGCGGGCGATCCTCGCGCGCGAGGGTGTCGAGCTGGTCGGCATGATGGCCTATGAGTCGCAGATCGCCGGCCTGGGCGACGCGCCGCCGGGGAGGCGTTTGCGCGGCGCGGCGATCCGCCTGTTGCAGATGGCCTCGGCCCGCGAGCTGGCCCGCCGCCGTGCGGCTGCGGTGACTGCTGTGGGCGCGGTGGCGCCGCTTGAGTTCGTCAACGGCGGTGGCACCGGCAGCCTGGAAGGCACCGCGCGCGAGCGGGCGGTCACCGAGTTGGCGGCCGGCTCAGGGCTGTACGGGCCGACGCTGTTTGACGCCTACCGCGCCTTCGCGGTGCGGCCTGCCGCGATGTTCGCGCTGCCGGTGGTGCGCAGACCGGGGCCGGGTGTGGTGACGGTGCTCGGCGGCGGCTACCTGGCCTCCGGGCCGGCCGATGGCTCGCGGCTGCCCTGCCCCTACCTGCCCAGCGGCCTGCGTCTGGACAGCCAGGAGGGCGCGGGGGAGGTGCAGACCCCTTTGCTGGGGGCAGCGGCCGACACCCTGCGGCTGGGCGAGCGGGTGTACTTTCGCCATGCCAAGGCGGGCGAGCTGTGTGAGCGCTTCGACAGGCTCTATCTGATCGAAGGAGCTCAGGTGGTGGAGGAGGTGCCCACCTACCGCGGCGAGGGCAAGTGCTTCCTATGAGTCACATCAGGCTCGCCAGCCGCTTTGCGGCGCTCGTCAACCCGCGCTCGCTATCGGCCTCCAAGACCAGCTGCAGATCGAGGATGCGCGCCTCGAATAGATCCAACTCGTTGCTGAGCGCGATCGCGTAGCAAGGCACACCCGTCTGGCGCGCGCGCGTGGCGAGCTCGAACACGACGTCGCGGCGTAGCAGCATCTCATGGCTCAGGCGCGGTGCGGCGATCAGCAGCGCATGTGCGCGGTGCATGCGCTCATCGAAGTCCTTCGGCAGCTGCTCGATCGGGCATGGATCTGCCTGCAGCTTGGCGTTTCCCGCCTGCACCCCGCGCCCGATCGCCTGGGCGACCCGTGCCGCATCCAGCTTGCCGCCAAAGGCTTCTGCGGCGACGAGCACGGTAGAGGAGGCCACGGTGAGGCATCCTTACACGATGGCCCCCAAAGGCGAGCACGTGATGATCGAGCTGTGCGGGCAGGAGCTGCGGGTATCCAGCCCCTCCAAGCTGTACTTCCCCGAGCCCGGCTTCACCAAGCTGGACCTCGTGAACTACTACATCGAGTGCGAGCAGGCGGTCGTTCGCCACCTGCGCGAGCGCCCCACCGTGATGAAGCGCTGGGTGGACGGCGTGCAGGGCAAGCCGTTCTTTCAGAAGCGCGTGCCCGAGAGCTCGCCGGAGTGGCTGCAGACCGCTGTGGTGACCTTCCCCAGCGGTCGTCACGCGCGCGAGCTGGTGCCCAACGACGCCGCGCACCTGGTGTGGGGAGCCAACCTCGGTGTGATCGACTGGAATCCCTGGCCCGTGCGCCGCGCGGACCTCGACCATCCCGACGAGCTGCGCATCGACCTTGATCCCGAGCCCGATATCCCCTTTGCCCAGGTGCGCGAGGTGACGCTGTGCGTCAGAGAGGTGCTGGAGGAGCACGGTCTGCGCGGCTTTCCCAAGACCTCGGGCTCGCGTGGAATGCACGTGTTCGTGCGCGTGCTTGCCGAGCAGCCCTTCAAAGAAGTGCGCCGCGCGGCGCTGGCGCTGGCGCGCGAGGTGGAGCGGCGGATGCCCGAGCAGGCCACCACGCGCTGGTGGAAGGAGCAGCGCAAAGGCGTCTTCATCGACTACAACCAGAACGCCCGCGACCGCACCGTGGCCTCCGCTTACTCCGTGCGGGCCGTAGCTGACGCGCGCGTCTCCTGTCCTTTGCAGTGGGATGAGGTGGCCGACGTCGAGCCTGCGGACCTGCGCCTGGACACCGTCCCTGAGCGACTGCGCAAGCACGGCGACCCGGCGGCGCAGATGGACGAGCACGCCGGCTCGCTGGGCGCGCTGCTGGAGCTGGCCGCGCGCGATGAGCGCGATGGGCTCGGCGACGCGCCGTGGCCGCCGCACTTTCGCAAGCAGAAGGATGAGCCCAAGCGCGTGCAGCCGAGCCGGGCGCGGCAGCGATGACCCTCCCTCTCACCTCTCCCCTCGCCCCCCAGCTGGCGCTGTCGCGCAAGACGCTGCCGGAGGGCGATGAGTACGTGTACGAGGTCAAGCTCGATGGCTTTCGGTGCCTGGCGTTCGTGGACGGCGATGAGGTTTTCCTGCAGTCGCGCGGCAGCCGGCCGCTCGGGCGCTACTTCCCGGAGCTTGAGCTGCCTTCCGGGCGCTACGTGCTCGACGGCGAGATCGTGGTGCGCGGCGCGGACGGTCGTGAGGACTTCGACGCGTTGCAGCAGCGCCTGCACCCGGCGGCCTCGCGCGTGGAGCGTCTTGCGGGGGAGACCCCGGCTGTGTACGTGGTCTTCGATCTGCTGGCGCTGGGGGATGAGTCGTGGCTTGAGCGACCTTATGCCGAGCGCCGTGCGGGGCTCCAGGAGCTGCTGGCGGGCGCGGAGTGGGCCAAGGCTCCGGTGGAGCTGATGCAGACGACGGATTCCGCCGCGCAGGCCAAACAGTGGCTGGCAAAGGCTGAGGGCGCGATGGCCAAGGACCGCACGGCTCCCTATGAGCCGGGCAAGCGCCGCGGTATGGCCAAGGTCAAGCGTGTGCGCACGATCGATGCGGTCGTGGCCGGCTGGCGCCCCGGCAAAGAGCCGGGCACCGTGGGCGCGCTGATCCTCGCCCTCTATGACGGCGATGAGCTGCGTGTGGTGGGGCACTGCTCGGGCTTGACCGCCGCCGACAAGCGCAGCCTGGTCGATTTCCTCGCGCCTTACGCCACCGGCGAGCATGGCTCCGCCGACCCCAGCCGCTGGACCGCCGGGCGGGATCTGGAGTGGGTGGGGCTGCGTCCCGAGCTGGTGGTGGAAATCGACTTCGATCACGTCAGCGCCCAGCGCATTCGCCACGGCGCCAAGCTGCGGCGCTGGCGCGAGGATAAGCCCGCGCGCGAGTGCAGCTTCGAGCAGCTCTTTGTTTGAGCGCCGCTTGCGCGCGTCCTCTAGCATCAGGCTGAGATGACCAGCGAGACAGCGACTGTCGCCGAGGAGGAGTACCTGCAGATTCTCTTCTGGCTGAAGGAGGCCGGCCTGCCGATGACAGGCGCCAACGTGGCGCGCGCGATGCAGCTCTCACCCCCCACGGTGCACGAGATGGTGGGGCGCTTGGAGCGCGACGGCTACGTCACGCGCGGAGAGGACAAAGCGATCGCCTTCACCGCGCAGGGCGCGGAGCAGGCCGAGGGCATCGTGCGTCGCCATCGCCTGATCGAGCGTTTTCTGACCGACGTGCTGGGCGTCCCCTGGGATGAGGTCCACGAGGAGGCCGAGCGTCTGGAGCACGCCATGTCGCCGGTGCTGGAGGAGCGCATGCTGGCGGCGATCGGCGATGCCAAGACCTGTCCCCACGGCCACCCCATCGTCGCCGGCGCGCGCCTCGCCGGCGTGCCCCTGGCCGATGTGGAGGTCGGCGCCACGGTGCGCATCCTGCGCTTTGAGAACGAGGCCGAGGACCTCCTGCACTACCTCAAGGGCTCGGGTCTTGAGCCGGGCCTGGAGGGCACGCTTGCCGGGCACGATGAGGAGGAGGTGGTGGTGCAGATGTCCGATGGGCGTCGCTGCGCGATCACGCCGAGTGTCGCCGAAACCGTGTCGGTAATGGCCGACCCCTCACCGCCGCCGCGCACGGCTTTGCCAGAGCAGCTCGTTCTGGGACAGCGCTACGGCCGCTGACGTCCGATAGCCGGCGCATATCTGCGTCCTCGTTCGCTCGTGTGCAAAGCACACTTCGCTCGCTGCGTCCTTGATCTGCTTGGCTCTCGAACGTCAGAGGGAGTGATAAGCATCGGCTAGGCGCGCCACGCCCTCGTCGATTTCCTCGGGCGTGACGCCCGAGTAGGCCAGGCGCAGCGCGTTCTCGCCGCCCTCCATCAGGAAATCGGTGCCCTTCACGAACGCCACGCCGCGCTCGGCGGCGGCCTTGAACAGGGCAGCTACATCGGTGCCCTCAGGCAAGGTGACCCACATGAAGTAGCCCCCTTCGGGGGTCACGAACTCGGCCTCTGCCAGCTCTCGCTCAAGCGCTAGCTCCAGCGTGCGCAGGCGCTTGGTGAGGGCCGTCTTGACGGTCTCGATCGAGCGCTCCAAGGCTCCAGAGGCGCAGAACTCGTACACGATCGACTGCGCGACCATGTTCGGCGATATGTAGGTGTTGGTGGCCAGCTTTGCGATCTGCGCGATCAGCTCGGTGGGGCCGACCAGATAGCCGACGCGGATGCCGGGACAGACGGTCTTGGAGAAGGACGAGGCATACACCACGCGCTCAGGGTCCTGTGAGAGCATCGTCTGCAGACGCTCGCCGCTGAAGCGCAGCTCCACGTAGGGGTCGTCCTCGAAGACCACGAAGTCATGCTCGCGCGCGAGCTCCAGCAGTGCCTCGCGCTTGGCCTGCGACAGCGTGTAGCCGGCGGGGTTCTGGAAGTTGGGAATGATGTGGGCCAGCGTCGGCTTGGCTCCTTTGCTGAGCAGGGCGCTCAAGGCGTCGGTGTTGATGCCGTCGGGCTCCAGCTCAACCGCGTGCACTTGCGCTCCGCGCGCGCGCAGCGACAGCAGCGTGCGGTCGTAGGTGGGGCGCTCTACGACCACCTCCTCGCCACTGTGAACGAACTGCTCAAATAGGAAGGCATCGGCCTGCATCGAGCCGTTGGTCACCAGCACACGCTCGGGCTCGACGCCGTGGCGCTCCGCGATCCAGGCGCGTAGGCGGGGGTACCCGATCGCGGTGCCGTAGGCGGTCGTGCCTGGCGCATCGTTGGCAAACGCGCGCGTGGCGGCGTCGCTCAATCCCTGCACATCGATGATGTCCAGCGAGGGCGCTCCGCGCGCGAAGGAGATTGTTGGGCCTGTCATCGCGGCGAAGCTTAGAGCGTCGATCGAAATGACGGCGGCGTTAGCCGCGCCCGCGCGGATCAGATCTCGTCAAAGCTCAGCGCGATGCGACCTGGAGCCACTTGGCGCACCGCGAAGTCTGTGTCCAGCACGCGCCGCAGTTCCTCAAGCAGCGCCACGGGAGCCGCCAGGCGCAGATCGACCACGGCATGGCTGGCCTCGAAGCGACGCACCGATACCTCGCTCACGTTGGGCACATTCGCCACCTGCTGTTCGAAGGCGCTCAGCGAGCCAATGTCGTAGAAGGGGCCTACACCGAGCTCGACGCGGCCCTCAAAAAGCGGCTCCTGGCTGACAGCCGGCGCCGGGGTGAGCGGCGCGGGCGCAACCTGCTCAGGCGCGATCGACTCACGCGCAATCGGCTCACGCGCAATCGGCTCAGGCACAGCCTGCTCTGGTGGCACACGCCCGGAAAGCACGGCCATCACGCGCGCGAGCACCGCGTCGTAATCGGCGGTCAGCTCGCCGGCAAAGCGCTCCAGGCGCTCGCTGAAGCGGCGCAGCTCAGCAAGCGCCGCCAACTGCGCCTCGGTCGGGCGCGCTCGCTCCTGCGTCGATGTCAGCGGCTCGGGTGGCGCCACCGTCTGCCTTGGGGGGGGCGGGGGCTGTACGGGCGGTGGCTGCACGGGTCGCGGCGGCGCCTGCCGCTGCGGTGGCGGCGTTGCCGGCGCCGTCGCTCGCCTGGGCTCCACGCGCTCATCGACCAGCCGGCCGCTTGTGCTGAGACCTGCCGGCTCGGCCGCGCTGGCGGCCTGGGCGGCGTAGGGCTCGGCGCCCTCGCCCTCCGGGCGCACTCGACGGCGACCAATCGATGTCAGCTCGCGCTCCAGCTCGCGCAGCTTGCGCTCAAGCTCGGCCAGCGTGCTTGTCACATCGCCGGTCGGCTCGCCGGCGTCCTGTGTGGCGCCGAGGGGTGTGCTGAATCCGCTTGGGAACGTATCGGTCATGAGCATTCACCCAAGAGCAGGGCACTCATCCTACTCGGGGCCGCCGCGCGAACGCGTGAGCTCTGGTCGCGCTCTTGCGCGAACGTCCAGCGCGTGGGCGGGGTCAGCCGGCGTAGTACTGCGGTTTGCGTGAGGGGCAGAAGTTCTTGGCCCCGGCCGCGTAGGGATTGCCGATGCGTACCCAGATGCCGCTGCCGTCGCCGAGCGTCACGCAAGGCGGCACCTTGCTCTTGCCGATCACTTCGTGGTCGAGCACGGCGATTGTTTTGCGCACGTCGGTTGACTGGCCGGCCGAGGAGAAGCTCAGGCCCGCGATCGTGGCGAGCGGCAGCATGCCTTCTTCAAAAGGCCCCTCGTTAGGGGCTTCCGAGGGCACCATCAAGATGCCCTGCTCGCCGAACGTCTTCAGTTCGCGCAGCATGCCCAGAACGTCGCCCTTGCGTTCAGGGGCGGAGGGCAGCAGATAGCCTTCGTTGGAGTAGATCGTCACGGCGTTGGGCTGCGCTTTCGCGCTCTGGATCGAATGGGGCAGAGCGATCTTCCAGATCCCGCCCACGCCGAAAGAGGTCGCCAAGGTGTTGGCGATCACCACCGCGCCCAGCGCGCTCATCGCCGCCAGGCTCCCCCAGCGCGGCAGCCGCACGATCCAGAAGCTGCCAAACACGGCGAAATAGACGAGCATCGACATGCCGTAGCGGTTGTCGTGCACGAAGGTCTGGGTCAAACCAAACCAGGCCACGAACGCGCCGATCGCCAGCTCGGGGGCAAATGAGCTGACCCAGCGACGGCGCACGAACCCCACGAGCGTCCAGACCGCGCCGACCGTTGCGAATAGAAATAGCGGCAAGAAGATTTGGGTGGCGAGGAAGCTCCACGTGTACCACTGGAGGTTTTCGCTGGAGAAGCGAGGAGGCGCCAGCGGGGTCTTGCCGATCGTCCCCGAGTTGGCAGCGCCGGTGCCGATTTCCTGCACCTGCGTGAAGTCGTTGATGTACCAGGGGCCGGCGATCACGAACAGCACCACGCCAAAGGCCACGAGCCCGCGCCAGTTGCGCCAGCCGCCGCGCAGGAAGGTGACGGCCAGCGGCCCGATTACGAACAGCGCCAGCGACTCCTTGGTCAACATGCCAAGCCCCACGGCCAGGCCCGCCAAGAGGCAGTAACGCAGGTCTTTGAAGTAGTTCGTGGCGAGGATCAGCCACACCGAGACGGCCACCATCGCCGCCTGTGGCGCATCGAGCATCGCGATGTGAAACAGCGAGGCGATCAGCGGCGAGCCGAGCGCGAAGATGACCGCCAGCAACCCCACCCGCGGGCCGAACATCAGCCGGCCCAACTGGTAGCAGCCGAGTGCCAGCAGCGGCACGAAGAAGAGATTCACGGCGATCACGATCGACGGCACGCTCAAGCCGCCGAAAAGGAGACCGACGGAAGCCACCAGGTACAGGAGCGGGGGGTACTGGATGTGGGGGCCAAGCGCCGATGAGAGGTTCCCGACCTTCAGCTCTTCGAAGACTTCGATCGAGACCTCCAAGTGAAAGCCCGCATCGGAGATCGGCACGCTGCGGTCTTGCATCGTCCACCAGATGTGCAGGGCCAGGAACAGCACCGTTGCGCCGACGGCCCCCCAAGCCTCCAGCGGCCACGCTCGCACCCACTGCGACAGCGACCACCGGGGGGCGGATTTGACGTGTGGCCGCGAGGCCCTCGATCTGCGTATGCGGGCATCGACCGCCACCGGGCAAAGGTAGCCCGAAAGCAGCAGCGTCGCAAACAGTCAGAACTCTTCGCCCTGCTCGCCGGCTCGTGCGCGAAGGTACGGCTCAGCCACGCAGGGTCTGCACGGCCAGCTCGGCGACCTCGGTGGGGGTTCGCCCCACGCGCACGCCGCGCTCTTCAAGCGCCTGCGCCTTCGCCGCGGCGGTGCCGGCGGAGCCCGAGACGATCGCCCCGGCGTGTCCCATCTGCTTGCCTGCCGGGGCCGTGAAGCCGGCGATATAGGCAACTACGGGCTTTGAGACGTGCTCGGCGATGTACTCCGCGGCCTCCTCCTCGGCGCTGCCGCCGATCTCGCCGGAGAGCACGATCAGCTCCGTCTGCTCGTCGTTCTGAAACAGCTCCAACACGTCAACGAAGGAAGAGCCGGGCACGGGATCGCCGCCGATGCCCACGATCGAGCTGCAACCGAAGCCCGCCTGGGCGATCTCGTTGCCGATCTGGTAGGTCAATGTCCCTGAGCGCGAGACCACGCCAACGTTTCCGTCTTTGAAGAAGGAGGCCGGGATGATGCCCACGTTGGCCTTGCCCGGCGAGAGGATGCCAGGGCAGTTGGGCCCGATCAGACGAGTGCCCGAATGGTCGCGCTTGAGGGTGTTGTAGACCCGCAGCTCGTCGTGCGCAGGGATCCCCTCGGTGATCGCGATCACGAGCTTGACCCCGGCGGCGGCTGCCTCCAAGATCGCGTCCGCGGCAAAGCGAGGCGGCACGAAGATCATCGCCGTATTGGGCTGCGCCTGCTCCATCGCCTGCGCCCAATCGTCGAACACGGGAATGCCCTCGACGTCCTGGCCGCCCTTGCCGGGCGTCACGCCACCCACCACGTTGGTGCCATAGGCGCGGTTGTTGAGCGTATGGAAACTGCCCTCGCGGCCCGTCACGCCGGCGACGGCCAGGCGCGTGTCGTTGTCGACTAGGACGGCCATCAGGCAGGCGCCCCGGACTTGGCGGCCAGCTCCACAACCAGCTTGGCCGCCTCGTTCATCGTCTGCGCGGGGTGCACGTTGGGCAGCGCCGCCTGCTTGAGCAGCTCGCGGCCCGCGACATCGTTGGTGCCGTCCAGGCGCACGACGAAAGGCACGTCAGGCTGAATCTCACCGAAGGCAGCGATCAGGCCCTTGGCGACCTCATCGCAGCGAGTGATGCCCCCGAAAATGTTGAACAGCACGGCCTTCACCGCCTCGTTCTCCAGGATCAGCTCCACCGCCTGCTTGATCTTGGCCGCGTCTGAGCCGCCGCCCGCGTCGAGGAAGTTGGCCGGCCTACCGCCGGCCTGGGCGACCACATCGAGCGTGCTCATCACGAGCCCGGCGCCATTGCCGAGAATGCCGATATCGCCGTCGAGCTTGACGTACTGCACGCCCTGTTCTCTGGCGCGACGCTCGATCGGGTCTTCGTTCTCGGTATCGGAGAGGCCCTGGTTCTCGGGGTGGCGATAGAGCGCGTTGCCATCCAGCGAGACCTTGGCGTCCAGCGCCTTGACCTGGCGCTCGGGCGTGACGATCAACGGGTTGATCTCCGCCAGCGTCGCGTCCTCCTCGATCCACACCTCATACAGCGCCACCAGGGCGTCGGCCACACCCTCGATCACGTCTGCATCGGCCTTGCCTTCGGTCGCGATCTGCACGGCCTCCTCGCGTGAGAGCCCGCGCAAGGCGTCCACGTGATGGCGGATCAGCTTCTCCGGGGTCTGCTCAGCCACCTCTTCGATGTCAACGCCACCCTCGACGCTGAACATCACAAGCGGCGCCTTGGCGGAGCGGTCGAGCAGCACGGAGGCGTAGTACTCGGTGGCGATGTCGCTGGCGTGCTCGATCCACAGCGAACGCACCGTGTGACCGTGGATGTCCATGCCCAGGATGTTCTCGGCGTGCTCGCGCGTCTGATCCTCGTTGTCGGCCAGCTTCACGCCGCCGGCCTTGCCGCGACCGCCGATCAGCACCTGCGCCTTGACCACCACCGGGTAACCGACCTCAGCGGCTGCCGCTACGGCATCCGCGACGGTGCTCACCGCCCTGCCGGGCGATACCGCCAAGCCATGACGGGCGAACAGCTGCTTGCCCTGATACTCCAAGAGGTCCATAAGCGGCGCGGGACTTTAGCGCAAGCGAGCCGCACTGCGTCTGGAGGGGTGAGCAGGGCATAATGCCCAACTCATGGCACTTCCCAAAAACGTGACCTTTGTCACTTTCGACGTCTACGGCACCCTGATCGACTGGGAGTCCGGCATCCTCGAAGCCTTCACCAAAGAGGCCGAGCGCGAGGGTTTCGAGCTCGACCCCAGCCTGGTCTTGCCGCTCTTTCACGAGATCTCGCGCGAAGTCGAGAGCGGCTCCTACGAGCTCTACGCCGAGGTGCTGCGGCGCACCGCCGTGGAGATCGCCAAGCGCATCGAGTGGCCCCTTGAACCCTCTCGCGCAAACTTTCTGCCGGACTCCGTGCAGCGCTGGACGCCCTTCAAGGAAACCACCACGCAGCTGCCCAAGCTGGCCAAGAAGTACTCGCTGGGGCTGCTCTCCAATATCGACGACAAGCTGCTCGGCCAGACCCGTCGCCACATTCCGATTGACTTCGACCTCGTTGTCACCGCTCAGCAGGTTCGCTCCTACAAGCCCGACCCTGCGCACTTCACCGAGTGCGCGCGGCGCGTGGGCACCAAGAAGGGCTGGGTCCACGTCGCCTCCAGCTATTACCACGATGTGGCGCCCTGCATCAAGGCACGCGTGCCTGTGATCTGGGTCAACCGCAACAAAGAGGTCCTTGAGTCCAGCCAAAAGAAGCCCACCGCCGAGGTCGCCACCCTGCGCGAGGCGGCCAAGCTGCTCGGCATCGCCTAGGCATCGCCGGGAGGACGTGCAGTGAGGGCCGTCTCCCTGCACCCCGACGTCATCGTCGTATCAAGCCAGGTCTGGCAGACCAACTGCACGATCGTGCGCGCCGGCGAGGAGTGCTTTTTGATCGACTCTCCCGTTCTGCCCGAGGAGCTGCAGGCGCTGCCCGCCGTGCTGGCACAGGCCGGACTGCGCCTCAGCGGGCTGCTGGCAACGCACGGGGACTGGGATCATCTGCTGGGCCGTGCCGCCTTCCCCGAGGCGTCGCTCGGCTGCGCGCAGAGCACCTCTCAGCGCCTGCTCGCCGCGCCGGGGGAGACCCAGCGGGAGTTGCGGGCCTTCGACGAGGAGTATTACCTGAAGCGCACTCCGCTCATGCTCGGCCAGTTGCAGGCGCTTCCAGTCCCTGGGCGGCTGGCGATCGGCCCACACGAGCTGGAGTTGTACCCAGCCGAGGGTCACACCTGCGACGGCATGGCCGTTTGGGTCCCTTGGGCCCGTGTGCTGGTGGCCGGCGACTATCTGTCGGGGATCGAGATCCCCTTCTTTGGCGAAGGCCGCGGCACTCTCAGTGCCTATCGGGACACGCTCGGGCGCCTGCGGCCGCTGGTGCAGGCAGCTGAGCAGGTTGTGCCAGGTCATGGGCCTGTCCTGGATGGCGAGCGAGCACTCACGGTGCTGGAGGAGGATCTTGCCTATCTGGGCGCGCTGGAGGAGCAGGGTGCCGATGCGCAACTGCCCGCTGGGAGGCGCACCAAGGCGCAGCGCCGGCTGCACGCTGAAAACCTGGCTGCGCTCGCCGGCCCTACAGCGGGTGGTAGTAGCGCGAGACCTCCAGCAACTGGCTGAGCACGTTGTGACCGAGGAACAGCATCACGATCGCCGCTCCCGCCACGGGCCCCCAACGTTTGCCTGCGCCGCGCGCCGCCAGCGCCAGCAGCGCGCCACCCAGTGCCAGCATCGGCAGGAAGTAGCGCGGCTCGGAGTCCGCCAGGGATAGCGTTGGGTAAGAGTCAAACGAGGCGGCGGCCAATAGCCCCATCAAGCCGAGCAACATCACCGCATAGACAGTCAGCTCGGCCACGCGCAGGCGCAGCAGCCTGCGCTTTACATACAGCTCGTGCGCACACAGGCCGGCGATCGTCGACGCCGGGATCAGAGCCACCTTGTATACCCATCCGGGGAATGAGGTCTCAAGCCAGTTGTAGCGCCCCACGGCCCCTTTGAACCACACATGCCAGGGCGGGAAGATACCGGGTAAGTCATGGGGCATTCCGGGCAGCCCGGGCAGGTAGTACTGCCATATGTAGGCGAGCTCGGCGGGTATGTCGTGGCGTTCGGTGGTCGTCAGCGAGCCTGAGACGATCCCCAGCAGGGGCTTGTGCGTGGCGAGGTTCAGCAGGAGGTAGAGCAGCCCAGGACTCAGTGCGATCCCGCTCGCCAACGCCAGGGAGCGCAGCGCTCCGCTGCGAGACTCGCGCGCCGCGCGGACGGTGAGCAGGATCAGTCCCACGGCCACGCCGCCAGCCAGCGCGATGAAGTTGACCTTGGTCAGAAAGCCTGTGGCTATCACCGCGCCAAGCGCGCAGGCGATACGGGGCTCAAACCCTCGCCGGAAGGCTCGCGCGAAGCAGTAGAACAAAGCCGCGCACACCACAAACAGCAGCGCGTCCGGGTCCAGCGAGCCGCCGACGAACCCCAGCAGCGGCGATAGCGCTGCGCTCAACGCGCCCACTGTCCACGCCCACGGCGCCGCCGGCAGCGCCTCGCGTATGAAAAGGAACACGAACAGCACCGTCAAGCCGGTTAGCAGCGCGGAGAGCAGCCGCATCAGCTCCAGGCGTGTAAGCAAGATGCTCCCCGAGCCGAGCTCATAGGGGATCGTCTGCAGGGCGTAGTACAGCGGTGGCTCGGAGGCCGCCACGCCGACGCTGCCATCGCCTTTGCGCGACAGGTTGGGCTGGGAGAGGTCGTGTTCCAGGCGCGTGCGTTCCGCGCGGAAGGGAAGGGATGGGTTGCCCGGATCGAGGATCACTTCTCCGAATCCCAGGTCGTTCATCGCGGTGGTCTCCTCAGGCGAGAAGTTTTCTTCGGAGGAGCCGTTGGGCAGGCTGCCGTTCTCCGCCAGCTGCTGCACATAGGCGAAGTGCGCCTGCTCATCGGGGCCCTGCAAGGGCGGGATCAGGATCGACCAGCAGACGGAGTTGAGGACTGCGACGAGCGCGCATATCCAGGCGGTGCGGGGAACTCCCCGGATCGCCGCCCATATCCGGTTCGGCCGCGTCGTGCCCGGACGCGCCGTGCGCTTGGCGGGTGCGCTGCGCCTCACCGCGCGCGGTGGCTTGGCAGCCGTGGTGCGCGGGGGCTTGCCGGGGGCCTTGCGCGTTGGCTCGCCAGGCGCCTTTGGCGAAGGCTTGGCAGGCGCTTTGCGCGCGGGCTCACTCGGCGCCTCGCGGGGCACGGTCCTGGTGCTCGCGCGCTTGCTCATCGCAGGTCCCTTACGAGCAGCCAAGAGGTCAATGCGGCGGTGCTCAGGAGCAGCAAGAGGGGTAGCAGGACGATCGCTGCGCCGCCCCCCACGTTCAGGCCGATACGCCGCGCGGTCGGAGTCAGCAGAGAAGCCCACGACTTGTTGTCGGGGCGCAGGTATTCGATGCCCATACGCCCGGCCATTGGCGCTTTGCCGTTGACAGCCGGCGAGGTCTTCGTGTTCATCCCACGCACGTTCACCAATTGCCGGCGCTTTGCCAGCGACATGCAGATGGTCGTGTGCGAGTGAGCGCCTGAGACGCGATGCACCGGAATCGACACCACTGAGCCCGTCCAGCCGTAGCCGATTTCGCCCGTTGTGACCGTCTGGGAGCCCGAGCGCGCTACAAGTTTGATCCTCGGCCCCAGCAGTGAGAGCATCGAAGCGCGGATCACCGTGGTGCCTGCCGGCACCGTCTCTTCACCCTGGCAGATGGTTGTGGGCACCGCAGTCGCGCCGACTTCCCCGGAGAGCGCCGTCCCGTCGGTTCCCGCCCGTACCAGCGGCGAGCGCGCGAGACCCACGCCTATGGCCACCACGATCAGCGCGAAGGCGATGGCGATTGTGAGCCTGATTCGCACTATCGCCGTCGCAGTCCAAGGATGCTGAGCAGAAAGGAGGTGAAGGCGATTTGTATGCCCAACACGACCAGCGTTGCGGCCGAGATCGCCACCCGCTCCTGCACGAGGTTGCCGAAGCCGCTGTGGATCCACTGCACCACCACCGCCGCCACCAGCGCGATCCCCAGCAGCGCGACTGCCCCACCCAGCATCAGGCCGTGCTCAAGCCGGTAGCGGCGGCTCATGCTCTCAAACCAAGGGTCGTGCTCGCCCATGAAGTAGGTCGCGTATGCCAGCGCGCACAAGCCGAGGCTCACGATCTGCGAGCCAACTATCAGCATCAGCGAGCCCCCGATCAGCGTGTGCACGGCCCACTGGCGCCCCAGCACGTCGAGGTGTGCGGCCACCATCACGCAGATCAATGCCCCCAGCGTTGCGATCACGGCGCCCGGCAGAATGAACAGATGCCTGGGCGAGTGCAGGATCAGGAAGCGCAGGTGCCGCCAGCCATCGCGGAAGCTTGAGAGCTTGGATTCCCCGCCGCGCGCGTGGTATTCGATCGGCAGCTCGCGGATGTCGAGTTTGGCCTTCGCAGCGCGCACCACCATCTCCGAGGCAAACTCCATGCCCGTCGTGCGCAGGTCCAGGCGCTCAAGGTGTTCGCGGCGGAAGGCGCGCATACCGCAGTGCGCGTCGCTCACGCCCGTGTGGAACAGCAGGTTGAGGAAGTTCGACAGCAATGGGTTGCCGATGTAGCGGTGGTGCCACGGCATCGCTCCGGGGTGGATGTTGTCCATGCGGTTGCCGATCACCATGTCCCCGCCCGCTTCCAGTTCCCCGAGGAAGCGGGGGATCTCGTTGAAGTCGTACGTCAGATCGGCGTCAGCCATCACGATGTAGCGCCCGCGAGCCGCTGCAAAGCCGGCCAGGTAGGCGCTGCCGTAGCCACGCAGCGGCTCGTGCACCACTCGCGCTCCCGCCTGCTCTGCCAGCTCCGCGCTGCCGTCGTGCGAGCCGTTGTCGGCGACCACCACCTCGCCGGAGATCTTTGCGCCCGCCATCGCGGCCAGCGCAATCGCCACGCACTGCTCGATGTTCTCTGCCTCGTTCAGGCAGGGGATCACCACCGAGACCAGGCAGGTCGTTTTGGGGGGATCTTCGACCGCTAGCGTGCTCTGGGCGTGTGTGGGCAAGGGTGATCGGGCCTATCAGTGGAGGCAATGCGTCCGAATACTGGGACGCCCTGCACTGTGCCCGATAGCGATCCGGCCGTCAAGTAAATAGAAACATTCCGGACCCTGCCGCTGGCAGGAGCGGTTACTCGGAGGGGCTGGTGATCGTCGCGATCGGTGCGCCCGCCGCGATTGGAGCGCCCTCTGTGATCGGCAGCTCAGCGATGATGCCCGCCTTGTGAGCGGTGATCTCGTTCTCCATCTTCATCGCCTCAATGATGCATAGGAGCTGACCCTCCTGCACGGTGTCTCCCTGCTTGACCAGCACCTTCCACATGTTTCCCTGTAGCGGTGAGGGCAGCGTGTCCGGTCCCCCCCCCGCGGAGGACTTGCGCTCTCCCCGTTTGGGGGCCTGGCGCCCACCGGCGGCCGCTGTTCCGTTGCCCGCGTACCCTCCGCCGGGCTGCTGGGCGGGCGGGTCTCCGATGACCCGCACCTCAAAGCGTCTGCCTGACACCTCCACCGTGTAGCTCTGCTCAAGCTTCTCGCCATCCGCTTCCTCCTGCGCCTGTAGAGGCGCGTCGAAGGCCAGCGTCTTCAACCACTGCTTATCCTCCAGCAGGTCGCGGCAGGTCTCACCGCGCTGCCACTGCTCGCTGGCCAGCAGCGCCTTGTGGAAGGGGATCAGTGTCTTCAGGCCCTCGATCTCGTATTCCGCCAGGGCGCGCAGCATGCGCTTGGTCGCCTGCTCGCGATCGGCGTCCCAGACGATCAGCTTGGCCACCATCGGGTCGTACATCGGCGACACTTCACCGCCCGCGCCCACGCCCGAGTCCACCCGCACCCCTGGGCCGGTGGGCTCGCGGTAAGCGCCGATCTTGCCCGGCGCCGGGGCGAAGTTCTTCGAGGCGTCCTCGGCGTTGATGCGGCACTCGATCGCATGCCCTCTCAGCTCGATGTCCTGCTGCTTGTAGGACAGCGGCTCCCCGGCGGCCGCGCGAATGCCCTCCTTGACGATGTCCACGCCGGTGGTCATCTCGGTCACGCAGTGCTCCACCTGCACGCGCGTGTTCATCTCCAGGAAGAAGTACTCCGCCTGGGCGGGTGGGTCACCATTTCCGGAGGCGGCCAGCAGGCCCTCGATCGTGCCCGCGCCCACGTAGTCCACCGCGCGCGCGGCCTCCACGCCGATCTTGCCGATGCGCTCGCGCAACTGCGGGCTGACAATCCACTCGGGCGCCGGGGACTCCTCGATCACCTTCTGATGGCGACGCTGGATCGAGCAATCCCGCTCGCCCAGGTGGATCACGTTGCCGTGACGGTCGGCCAGCACCTGCACCTCGACATGACGGGGGTTGGGCAAGTAGCGCTCCAGATACACCGTCCCGTCGCTGAAGAACTTCTCGCCCTCACGGCTGGCGCCCTCGAAAGCGCCCTGCAGGTCCTCCTCGGTCAGCGCCACGCGAAAGCCCTTGCCGCCGCCGCCTCCAGCGGCCTTCACCGCCACCGGAAAGCCGATCTCGCCCTTGGCGATCTTCAGGGCGTCCTTGACGGTGGCCACCGCATCGGTCGTGCCCGGCACGATCGGCACGCCCGCTGCCTGCATCAGCTCGCGCGCACGCGTCTTTGAGCCCATCGCTTCAATCGCGCTCGCCGGGGGCCCGATAAAGACGATGCCCGCCTCCTCGCAGGCCTGTGCGAACGGCGCGTTCTCGGCCAGAAAACCATAACCGGGGTGGATCGCCTGGCGCCTGAGCGCTTGGCCGCATCAAGGATCTTCTCGATGCTCAGATAGTTCTCCGCCGCCGGCCCCTCGCCAAGGTTGTAGGCCTCATCGCCACGCTTGGCGTGCAGGGCATCACGATCGAGCTCGGAGTAAACCGCCACCGAGGCGATCCCCATCTCCTCCAAAGCACGCATGATGCGAACGGCGATCTCGCCGCGATTGGCTACCAGGACCTTCGTGAACATTTCAGAGGCCGCAGCCTAGCCGCTCAAGGCCCCTTCGTGCGTCGCGGGAATGACGGTCACGCGGCTCTGCGGCGCGTAGTCCCGAAGGTTGGAGGCGAGTCCTGAAGGGTTGAGGGTCGAGCTGAGCAAGGACGCAGCGAGCGAAGCGTGCTTAGCACGTGAGCGAGCGAGGACGCCGCTCAGCGAAGGCCATCGACTCTTCAGGGGGCAGGCGGCTCGCGTCCGGGGTAAGCGCTCCACAAACCCCGGACGCGAGCTGAGGCACCGCCCTGGCACGCTTTCGCGTTCGGTGCCCCCTGCCTGCCTGGGTGGACGACACTGGGGGGTCGTCACACCAGTCAAGCTTGCTTTGCCCTACTGACCGAGCCGTTCTGTCTTTTCGAATACAGCTAAAGAAGTACAGGACTTTGGCGGCCGCGTCAACGTGCATCTGCACGAATTTTCAAAAGATTTCGTGCACCTGCACGATCAGCCGTCATTTTTGGCTCTACAACGGCATTCCGTCAATGCCGTCTGGACAAAGATTCGTAAAGAAATCGAATCCTGATTGGCTCAGAGAGTCTCTGTGGAGGCCACCAGGCCGGCACCCACCGTCTCGTTGCTGGCCTCGTCGATCAGGATGAAGCTGCCTGTGCGACGGTTCTCGCTGTAGGGATCGAAGCTCAGTGGCGCGCTCGTGCGCAGCCGCACCCGGCCGATGTCGTTCAGTCCCAGCTCGCTTGGCGCGCTCACCCGCTCCAGCGTGTGCACGTCCACGCAGTCGCGCAGCTCATCCACCACCGCGCTCGCGCTGCGCGAGGTGTGCTTGATCACATAGCGCCCGCCTGCTCGCAACGGCCGCTCGTGCAGCCAGCATACATCTGCCTCAAGCTCGCGCGAGACCGTTGGTGTCTGCATCGCGCGGCAGATCAGCTCGCCGCGTGAGACATCCAGCTCGTCCTCTAGGCGCAGCGTCAATGACATCGGCGCCAACGCCTCGTCCAATTCGCCGTCGTAGGTATCGATTGCCTTGATCTTTGTGCGCTCCCCGCTCGGCAGCACCACCACCTCCTCGCCCTTACGCAGCGCGCCACTTGCCAGCTGACCTGCGTAACCGCGGTAGTCTGTTGCTGTCGCGGGGCGGATCACCCACTGCACGGGGAAGCGCGCCGGCGTGTCGTACGGGTGGTCATAGGCCACCTCGACGCCCTCCAGCAGCTCCAGCAGAGTCAGACCGTCATACCAAGGCATGTGCTGTGAGCGATCGACCACATTGTCGCCCTCCAGCGCCGACATCGGGATGTATGTCAGATCCGCTCCGCCACCCAGCTTCGCCGCGAACTCCGCGAACTCCAGCGCCAGCTCGTCAAAGCGCGCCTGCGAGTAATCCGCCAGGTCCATCTTGTTGACAGCCACTACGACATGCGGGATGCCCAGCAGCGCGCTGATGAAGGCGTGGCGCTTGGACTGCTCCAGCACGCCCTTGCGCGCATCGAGCAAGATCACCGACAGGTCAGCCGTCGAGGCGCCTGTGACCATGTTGCGCGTGTACTGCTGATGGCCTGGGCAGTCGGCGATGATGAAGCGGCGCTTGGGCGTGGCGAAGTAGCGATAGGCCACATCAATCGTGATGCCCTGCTCGCGCTCTGCTCTGAGGCCGTCCGTCAGCAGCGCCAGATCCAGCGCGCCCTCGCCGCCGCGGCGCTCGCTGGCCTGGGCGACGTGTTCAAGCTGGTCCTCAAACACCTGCTTGGTGTCGTACAGCAAGCGCCCGATCAGCGTGCTCTTGCCGTCGTCCACCGATCCGGCTGTTGTGAAGCGCAGCAGGTCGAGGGTCACTGGCCTGCTCCGCAGGCCAGAAGGGCCGCAGGTCCGGTTAAGGACGACAGGATGTCGTCCTTACACGTCAAGGGGGAGGCTGGATGCCGACTCAAAAGTAACCCGCCTTCTTGCGATCCTCCACCGCGGCCTCCGAGACGCGATCGTCCGCGCGGGTCTCGCCGCGCTCGGTGATGCGCGTCGCGGCGATCTCCACGACCACTTCCGCAAGCGTCGCTGCCTGCGAGCGTACGCCGCCCGTGCAGCTCATATCGCCCACCGTGCGGTAGCGCACCGTCTCGTTGAACACCTGCTCGCCGTCGATCAGCTCCGTGCCCTCGCGCCAGGCGTAGAGCATGCCGTCGCGGGCGAACACCTCGCGCTCGTGGGCGAAATAGATCGAGGGCACCTCCAGCTGCTCGGCATCGATGTACTCCCACACGTCCAGCTCGGTCCAGTTCGAGAGCGGGAAGACGCGCACGTTCTCACCCTTTTTGATGCGCCCGTTGTAGAGGTTCCACAGCTCCGGGCGCTGGTTCTTGGGGTCCCACTGGCCGAAGTCATCGCGGAAGGAGAACACGCGCTCCTTGGCCCGCGCGCGCTCCTCGTCGCGCCGCGCGCCGCCGAAGGCCGCATCGAAGCCGTGCTCGGCGATCGCGTCCAGCAGCGTCACCGTCTGCAAACGGTTGCGCGAGGCGCGCGGTCCTGTCTCCTCCGCCACACGGCCCTTGTCGATTGACTCCTGCACGCTGGCCACGATCAAGCGCTCGCCCAGCTCGGCTACACGACGGTCGCGGAACTCGATTACCTCGGGGAAGTTGTGGCCGGTATCCACATGCATCAAAGGGAACGGGAAGGGAGCTGGGCGGAACGCCTTCTCTGCCAGGCGCAACAGCACGATCGAGTCCTTGCCCCCGCTGAAGAGCAATACCGGTCGCTCCAATTCCGCGGCCACCTCGCGCATCACATGGATCGCCTCGCTCTCCAGCGCGCGCAGATGACTCAGCTGCTGTCCGTTTGTCGTGCTCATGGACGCTCCAGGGTACCCAGCGCGGCTTTGCCGCCCGCTCCTGCCACCACGGCTTTGCCGCCGCCCAGCCAGGCCGGCCGCGAGCTGCTCGTCAGCCAGCCCACGATGCCCACCGCCACCGGCGCTCCGAAGATGACCCCCACGGGCATGTCGCCGCCCGCGTTATTCACCATCGCCAGCGCGCTGCCCAGCAGCACCGCGCCCAGCGTCACTCGCAGCGCATGGTCGGGCACGCGGCTGATGAAGTGCGTGCCGATCCACACCCCTGGAATCGAGCCGATCAGGATGTTGCCCATCAAGCCGTAGTCAACATTGCCGCTGATGAGCTGCGCCAGTCCCGCCACCCACAGCAGCATCGCCGCGTGGAACACGCTCGTGCCGGCCACACGCTTGGGCGTCAGATGGAAGACGACGAGCATCGCCACGCCGATCAGCGCCCCGCTGCCGACCGATGTCAGGCCGAGGATCGCGCCCAGCACGAAGCCCAAGACGACGGCTGCCACCTTCGTGCGCGTCGTGAACTGGAAGTCCTCGCGCTCTCTGCTCGCCAGGTGGCTGAGCAGCAGCGTACGCACCAGCACCACCGTTGCCACCACCAGCAGGGCCGCCGCCACGCACGCCAGCAGCACCTTGTCGAAGTCTTTGCCGTAGGCCGCATGCAGGCGGTCAACCAGCAGCACTCCCGTCAGCGCTCCCGGCACGCTGCCATAAGCCAGCCAGCGCGAGACCGTGCGGTCGACAGTGCCCAGGCGCAGGTGTCGCCAGCCGCCGAGCGTCTTGGTGATCGCCCCGTACATCAGATCGGTGCCGATCGCCACCACCGGCTGCACGCCCAGCACGATTATCAGCAGCGGCGTCATCAGCGAGCCACCGCCGATCCCCGTCAGCCCGATCAGAATGCCCACGCCGAGGCCGAACAGCACTATCTCGGGGCTGATGCCGAGCATTACGCTATGCGGCGCCCTGGCCACTCACGACGCCAGTGCCGCCCGCGGCGCTGCTCGTCGCTCTCAGGTCCTCCACATGCAATCCGCACTCGGTCTTCTCGCTGCCGGCCCAGCGGCCCTCGCGGCCAGAGCCGGGCAGCGTGCAGGGGGCGCAGCCGATCGAGGCATAGCCCTGGTCGTGCAACGGGTTGTAGGGCAGTCCGCGCTCGTGGATGCGCCGCCACAGGTCCTTCTCGCTCCACAGGGCGAGCGGGTTGTACTTGCGCAGGCCGCGACGCTCGTCCATTTCGATCAGCTCTGTGGCTTCGCGCGTCGGTCCCTGCTCGCGGCGGATGCCGGTGATCCAGCCTTCGGCGCCATCCAGGGAGCGCTCCAGTGCGGCGACCTTGGCTACCGAGCAGCAGTCTGCGGGGCCGGTCCAAGGCCCTCCCTCCGCCTCCGGGCGGCTCGCGTCCTGCACCTCGATCTGCACGCCGAAGCGCTCCTCGAACTGCCGCCAAGTCTGAAGGGTCTCGGGAAACAGCACCCCGGTGTCGATTGTCACGATCTTCACGGGTGTCTGGCCATCGCCGATGCGCAGCAGCTCATCGAGCAGCACCGACTCCTCCTTCTGGAAGGAGCACAACAGCACGACGCGCTCGCCGTGGCGCTCGACTGCCTCGCGCAGGGTATCCGTGAGGGCCTGCGCCGGCGGCGGGATGTCACTCAGACCGCGCACTCGCCCTCACCGCGTATGACCTGGAAGGGGACATTGCGGTTCCAGTCGATGAACTGATTCATCGACTCCAAGCTGAACTCTTCGGGCATCGACAGCTCCTTGACCAACCCTTCCAGCTCAGGCACGCCGACACGAGCGACGAAGGCATTCCACGCCTCGCCATCCTCGCGCGTGGCCTCGTAGTGGCGCACCCAGCGCTCGATCGCCTCGGGCACGCGCTTGGCCGGCAGGCGCAGCTTCAGGCGCGTGCCGAAGACCACATCGCCACCTTCATAGACGCCGCCGACGTGGGGGATGTAAGCGGGCACCGTGTGCTCGCCCATCTTGATCGAGGCGCCATAGAAGCCGATCGAGCCGACGTGGTGCTGTCCGCAGCCGTTGGGGCAGCCGCTGATCTTGATGTGGATCTGGCGCGTCAGCGGATCGGTCAAGGCCATCGCTTCGATGCGCTCCTGCACGGCCTGATTGACGCCCATCGAGCTGGTGATGCCGAGCTTGCAGGAGTCCGTTCCGGGGCAGGACACGACGTCGTCGATTTCGCGTGAGCCCGCATCGCCCAGGCCGAGCTTGGTGAGGGCCTGCCAGACGTCATAGACGCTCTCCTCGCGCACCCAGCGCAGGACGAAGTTCTGCTGCACCGTCGTGCGCGCGTAGCCGCCGGTGTGCTCGCGCATGATCTTGGCCAGGCCGCGGAACTGCTCCGGCGTGAGGTCGCCGCGCGTGACCTTGGCCTCGACGGTCACGAAGCCCTCCTGCTTCTGCTCCTGCACGTTGGCCTGGCGGAAGCGATCGAAAGAGCCAATGTCGCCATTGGGGCTGCCATAGGCGGCCGGCTTCGCTGGAGCGCTCTGCTCCTCGTCGTCCACGAACAGGCGGTGCTCGACGTCGAAGTCGCGTTCATTGACCCAGTCGCCCTTCAGCTCCTCCTCGACCTGGGCGCGCAGCTCGTCGATGCCGAACTTGTCCACGAACACCTTGATGCGCGCGCGGGCGCGGTTGACACGCAACCACTCCTGGCGATCGAAGATGCGAAAGACGGCCTCGGCGATCCGCAGGTAGTCGCCGTTGTCCAACTCCACGAACTCATACAGCACCGGAGCGACGCGCGGCATGATCGAGGTGCCGCCGCCGACCAGCATCTGCACACCGCGAACCTCGCCGGGATGGGCGGGGTCCTCAGACCGCTTCACGCGCGCACGAAAGGCGATGTCGTGGATACCGCTGATCGCCCTGTCCCTGGGGCTGCCGTCGAAGGAGGTCTTGATCTTGCGCGGCATCGCCTGCGTCGTGGGGTGCCTGACGAAGTAGCGCACGTAGGCGCCCGCGTAAGGGGTCAGGTCGAACAGCTCGTCCGCGGCCACGCCGGCCCAGGGGTCGCCGGTGACGTTGCGCACGGTGTTGCCGCAGCCCTCGCGGCTTGAGAGCTTGGCCTCGCCCAGCTCGCGGATCGCCTTCTCAGCCTCCGGCAGGGGGACGTGGTGCATCTGGATGTTCTGCCGTGTCGTGATGTGACCCTTGCGCAGGGGCACGTACTTCTCGATGACCCCCGCGAAGCACTCCATCTGCTCGGGCGTGACCCCGCCGAAGGGCAGCTTGCAGCGGATCATCTGCACGTCCGGCTGGCGCTGACCGTAAACACCCTGCTTGAGGCGAAACTTGATGAACTCGTCTTCGGGGGTCTCCCCGGCGAGGAACTTGCCGGCCTCGGTCTTGAAGTCGTCGTACTCGCGCTCCAGGATCGGAATGATGTGGCCAGGGACGTTGTCGTAGACCTCGGGATCGGCGAGCGTCCCCTTGCCGTTGCTCTGCGCCTGATCTGTCTGGGTCTGTTGGGTGGCCGAACCGGGCTCCATGGGCTAACGGTCTCCTTGAGGGGTTGCTATGACGCTGAATAGGACAATATACATAAAGCCAGGTGCCTTTCAGGTATTTTCGGCCCAGGAGGTCAGTCCCGCGGGCTCGCGGTCTGCCCCTTCCAGCAGCGCTGCACGCCGCCAGGGCTGGGAGTCCGCCCCGCCAGGCGTCGCCAGGGCAAGCGGCGGTGGTGCGGTGTCACGCATGAAGCGCTCCACGGCCGCCATGATCGCGGCGGCCTCCTCGGGTGAGGCGGCGGCGCCGGATACCAGCTGGGGGTGGCTGTTTGGCATCGGCACAGTTTGACGCAAGTCAGGACCAAGTCTGATGCAGACCCGCGCCAAGCCCGTAGACTCGACGCGTGAGCAGGGCGTTGGATGAGTACATCGCGGCGGCCCCGCAGCCGCAGCGCTCGGGCATGTATGCCGTGCTGGCTCTGGCACGCCGGCCGCGCGGCGCCGCGCTCCTGAGTCGTGTGCGACCGTTGGCGCAGGTGGGGCGCACGCTGCTTGCGATGGAGCGCTATGAGGAGCCTGTCGTGGCGCGCTCGCTCGGCTGGGACGCCGAGGCGGTCATCGCTCGCGGACGTGCATTGCGCCGGGCGGAGGGGCGGCCGTGAGCGAACACGAAGCCGACGTCTGTGTGATCGGCGCTGGCGCCGGGGGGGCAGTGCTCGCCGCCGAGCTTGCCGAGGGCGGCGCGAGCGTGGTGTTGTTGGAGCAGGGGCCGTGGCACGATCCGGACAGCTTCGACGCCAGCCCGCCACGGATGCTGGCCAAGCTGTACCGCGACGCCGGGCAGACCTTGACGCTCGGCACGCCGCCGATCGTCCTGCCGCTGGGCAGTGGCCTGGGGGGGACGACGCTCGTCAACTCCGGCACCTGCTTTCGCACGCCCGAGCACGTGCTTGAGCGCTGGCGCGCGGAGTTCGGGCTGGAGCTTGACTCAGAAACGCTCGATCGCTGTTTTCAGCGCGTTGAGGAGGCGCTGTCGGTGAGCGAGGTGACGCCCGAGCTGGCCGGTGGCAACGCGGCGGTGGCGCGGCGGGGCGCCGAGCGGCTGGGGTGGTCGCACGGCTACCTGCGCCGCAACGCGCGCGGCTGCGTCGGCTCTGGGGTATGCGCCTTCGGTTGCCCCACCTCCGCCAAGCAGCACACCGGCATCACCTACGTGCCCCGCGCGGAAGCGGCAGGCGCACGGATCGTGACGGGAGCGACGGTGCGCGAGATCGAGGTGCGGGCCGGGCGCGTGCTGGGGGCGCGAGCACGCACGCACGGCGGTGAGGTCGAGGTGAGGGCGCCGCGCGTGGTGGTGGCCGCGGGCACGATCCACACGCCGCTGCTGCTGGAGGCGAACGGCATCGGCCGTGAGTCGGGGCAGCTGGGCGGCAACCTCTCGATGCACCCCGCTACGGCCGCGTTTGCGCTGATGGACGAGGTGGTGGACATGGCCAAAGGCGTGCCCCAGAGCTTCTACGTGGACGAGTGGGCCGGGGAGGGGATCATGTTCGAGGGCATCGCCGGCCCGCCTTCCTACGCTGCCATGTCGCTGCCTCTGGAGGGCGAGCGCCACGCCGAGGCGATGCGCTCCTACCGGCACCTCGCGCAGCTGGGTCTGATGGTGAGCGACTCCTCGCGCGGGCGCGTGCGCAGGATCGGGGGTCTCTCCCGGCCTTTGATCACGTACGACCTCGATGAGCGCGATCTGGGCCGTTTTCGCACCGGCCTGCGACGCATCCGAGAACTGTTCGAGAGCGCAGGCGCACACGAGGTGTACCTGCCGCTGCCTCCTGGCACCGAGCCCGAGCAGGCGCGCGCGAAGGACCTGGGGCTGATGGCCTTCCACCCCCTGGGTACGGCGCGCGCGGACGCGGACCCAAGCCGAGGGGTGGTCGATTCCAACCTCCAGGTGCACGGCATCGAGGGCCTGCACGTGGCCGATGGCAGCGTGGTCCCCAGCTCGCTGGGCGTGAACCCGCAGATCACGATCATGGCGCTGGCCACCCGCTTGGCATACCATCTGCTGGAGCGCCCATGTCCTTCCTGATCGATCCGCCTTGGCTGTACGCGACCGGCCGTGCCTACGGCCGGTTGATGCCCGACGAGCAGGCGCCTGCCGCGCGCGTCCTACGCACCGCTACGACCGGCGTGTTCCTGGCCACCAGCATCTCGCTGTACCTCAACCTGCCTTGGACGAGGCGCATCTGGGAGGCATGCCGCGCGCAGGACGGGCGCGACTGGATGCTCAACTCGGGCGTCTTTCGCTTCGACTTCCGCCGTGCAGGTCGTGCTACCCACCTGATCTCCGCGCTGTTCTTCCTGACCTACCCCTGGTGGTTGCGTTTTGGGGAAAGGCGTGCGCGTAGTTAGAGGGGGATGTTGCCGTGCTTGCGTTTGGGTCCTGGTTCGCGTTTGGTGTGGAGTGTTTGTAGTGCGGTGATGAGTCGGGGTCGGGTCTCGTGGGGCACGATGACGTCGTCGATGTAGCCACGCTCAGCGGCGGTGTAGGGGTTGGCGAAGCGTGCCTTGTAGTCGGCCATTAGGGTCTCGCGTCGTTCGTTGGGCGTGGGTGATGCGTTGATGTCGCGGCGGTAGATGATGTTGACGGCGCCCTCGGGTCCCATTACGGCGACCTCGCTGGTGGGCCAGGCGAAGTTGAAGTCTGCGCCGAGGTGTTTTGAGGACATGACGTCGTAGGCGCCGCCGTAGGCCTTGCGGGTGATGATTGTGACCTTGGGCACGGTGGCCTCGGCGAAGGCGTACAGCAGCTTGGCGCCGTGGCGGATGATGCCGCCCCACTCCTGGGCTGTGCCGGGTAGGAAACCGGGTACGTCGCAGAAGGTGAGCAGGGGGATGTTGAAGGCGTCGCATGTTCTGACGAAGCGTGCTGCCTTGGCGGAGGCGTCGATGTCGAGCACGCCCGCGAGCTGGTTGGGCTGGTTGCCGACGATGCCGATGGTGTACCCGTCGAGGCGCGAGAAGCCGCAGATGATGTTCTTGGCGTGGTGCTCGTGCACCTCGTAGAACTCGCCGTCGTCGACGATTAGGCGCACGACATCGCGCATGTCGTAGGGCTTGTTGGGGTTGTCCGGGACGACGGTGTCGAGCTCGGGGTCCATCCGCAGCGGGTCGTCGGTGGGGTTGACGCGTGGCGTTGACTGCAGGTTGTTGGAGGGCAGGAAGCTCAGCAGGTAGCGGCAGTCCTCTAGGCATGCGTCCTCGTCCTCGCTTGCGAACTGCGCGACGCCGGACTTGGTGTTGTGCGACATCGCCCCGCCGAGCTCCTCGAAGCCGACTTCCTCGCCGGTGACGGTCTTGATGACGTCGGGCCCTGTGATGAACATGTGCGAGGTCTCTTTGACCATGTAGATGAAGTCGGTGATCGCGGGGGAGTACACGGCGCCGCCGGCGCAGGGTCCCATCACGAGGCTGATCTGCGGGATCACACCGGAGCAGCGCACGTTGCGCAGGAACACCTCGCCGTAGCTACCTAAGGAGACGACGCCCTCCTGGATGCGCGCGCCACCGGAGTCGTTGATGCCGATCATCGGGCAGCCGATCTTCGCGGCGAGGTCCATGATCTTGCACATCTTCTCGCCCATCACCTCCCCGAGAGAGCCGCCGAACACCGTGAAGTCCTGGCTGAAGACGCACACGGTGCGCCCATCGATCGTGCCGTGCCCCGTGACCACCGCGTCGCCCCAGGGCCGGTTCTTCTGCATCTCAAAGTCATACGTGCGGTGGCGCACGAACGTGTCGAGCTCCTGGAAGGAACCGGGGTCAAGCAGCTTCTCCACCCGCTCGCGCGCCGTGTACTTACCCCGAGCATGCTGCTTCTCCTCCGCCTCAGGCGCAGAGTGCAGCGCGGCCTCACGCAGCTCCTGCAGCTGGGCCAGCTTCTCCTCGTAGGTTTCCGGGGCTTTCTCGCGCATCGGCGCGGGATCTTATCCGGCGGGCTGTTTCTAGGACCGTGAGAACGGTCGGTGGTGCGCGGCGCCCAGTCGGTCGAGCACCGCTGTGAGCACAGCTGTCGTCGCCGCGGCCGTCGACTCTTCAAGCGCCAGCAGTTCGGCGGCGATGTCCGGCTGTGGCTGCTCTTCGGGCTGCTGCTCTTCCTCCTGTGCCGCCTGCGCTTCGTGCATCTCTGGCTCTGGCGCGGGCTCCGGCTCTGGCGCGGGCTCTGGCTCTGGAGCGGGCTCTGGCTCAAAGACCACGTCAAGCTTGCGACGTCGGCGGAAGATGCGAGCGAAAAATCCAAGCTTTGGCTCGGGCTCAGCTTCGGCGACGGGCTCGGGCTCGACATCCTGCGCGGACTCTGGCTCAGCTTCGAGGACGGGCTCGGGCTCGGCATCCTGCGCGGACTCTGGCTCAGCTTCGAGGACGGGCTCGGGCTCGACATCCAGCGTGGGCTCCGGCTCGGCCACCGGCTCCGGCTCGGCCACAGGCTCCGGCTCCGGTATCGCAGGAGGCTGGCGCTCAGCGGTGAGCGTGACCTTGGTGCCCCAACCTGAAGCCTTGAGCGCCACGGCGCCTGTGACTCCCTCGCCCTCCCACTCAATGGCGCTCTCAGGCACGATGCGCACGATGCGAATCTGGCCGAACTCGCCGAGATGCCGGGCGAGCGAGTCCGGATCGCTCAGCTCCGCCCACAGCTCGGGCGGGGACTTGACCAAGGTGCGCTGGGCCTCTGAGGAGATCATCGCTCACGAGTTCGAGCGATCTTGCGGGACTCCTCCTAAGTATGGCCCGATAGGTCGTCGGCGGTTGCCGGCGCGCCCTGCGGCGGGGCTATCAAGCCGCGAGCATCCAACAGCTCGGCGATCTGCACAGCGTTGGTGGCAGCCCCCTTGCGCAGGTTATCGGCGACGATCCAGAGATCGAGCGCCTGCTCATGGCCTGGGTCGCGGCGGATGCGCCCGACAAGCACCTCATCGCGTTCAGTGGCCTCGATGGCGAGCGGATAGCGCGCAGCGGGGGGATCGTCGATCACCATCACACCAGGCGCCTCGGCGAGCAGCTGTCGTGCACGGGCGGGCGAGAGCGGCTGGCGGGTCTGCACATTGACCGCCTCGGAATGGCCATTTAGGACAGGCACGCGCACACACGTGGCGCTTACCCGGATCGAAGGGTCGGCAAGGATCTTGCGGGTCTCGTTGATCAGCTTGCGCTCCTCGTCGGTGTGATCGTCGCCCGCGGCGAAGCTGCCGGCGTGGGGGAGGGCATTGAAGGCGATCTGATGGGCATAGGAGCTGGGGGGCGGGATCTCCTGTCCGTGCAGCAGTGCGTGGGTCTGCTCCAGGAGCTCATCGACAGCGCGTCTGCCGGTGCCGGAGACGGCCTGGTAGGTGGAGATGACCAGACGCTCGATCCCGGCCGCTGCCTGAATCGGTTTCAGTGCGACGACCATCTGCATGGTTGAGCAGTTGGGATTGGCGACGATTCCCTGGTGCTCATCGAGCGCATCGGGATTGACCTCGCTTACGACGAGGGGCACATTCGGGTCCATGCGCCAGCGCGAGGAGTTATCGACCACTACTGCCCCGGCTTCGGCGAAGCGTGGGGCCCAATGGCCGGAGGTCGAACCGCCGGCGGAAAAGAGCGCGATGTCAAAACCCTGGATGCTGTCCTGGCTGAGCATCCGCACGGGGCCAAAGTCGCCCAGCTCCCGCCCGGCGGAGCGCTCGGAGGCAAACGGCACGATCTCGCGTGCCGGGAAGGTACGCTCCTCCAGCAGGCGCAGCATCAACGTGCCGACCTGGCCGGTGGCGCCAACTACAGCGATGCGATAGCCGTTACTCATGCCCTTTTAGGGTATCGCGGAGCCAGGGAACAGACTGTTGGAACACACCAGACTCGTGAGATTGTTTCTAGGCGGCGTCAAGCGCCGGTGCGTGTGACCATGAAATAGATCGTCACCAGCACCAGCAGGCTTGCGAAAGCGCCTACGGCAGCCAGGCGCTTGCTGAGCGCTTCGTACTCGGCGCTCATGCTCATCTCGCCGTTCCCGGCGTTAGCCACATCGTGGTCTGCCAGCGTGGCCAGCTTACGGGCGGTGGGCGCGAAGAAGAGGCCGCCGAGGCCGCCTAGCACGATCGCCGCGCCTAAGCCCCACTGGACGTAGAAGCTGCTCCAGACTTCGAGCTTGCTCGCCAGATAGATGCCGGCGATGATCACCACGGCCAGGCCTGGCATGATCAAGCGCTGACTCACGGCCAGCTCGGCGCGGTGCAGCGCCCCGAGCGCGCGCGGGTCCTGGCGCCCGATGACGGCAAAGATGATCGGATAGGCGAAGGTCACGCCGAAGGCCACCACGACGGCGGCGATGTGCAGGGCGAGCACGACTTCGTAGAAGAGCACAGCTGGAGGCATGGGCGCTAAGCCTACTGGCGTCGATCTCAGAAAGTCGGGGCGTACTTGCCGAAAACGTCCTGCATCGCCCCGCAGACCTCGCCCAGTGAGCCGCGGTCCTTGAGCGCCTGGCGGATCGCCGGCAACAGGTTTTCGCTGCCGCGCGCGACCGCGCGCAGCTCCTCCAAGCGCTGCTCCACGAGCGCCTGATCGCGGTTTGCCTTGAACGCGGTCAGCCTGCCCACCTGTTCGCGCTCTGACTCGGGGTCCACGCGCAGCAGGTCGGGGACTTCGATGTCGTCCTCCTCGTACTTGTTGACGCCGACCACGATGTCCTGTCCGATGCGGTAGCGCTCCTGGTAACCCCACGCGGACTCGTCGATCTCGCCCGTGATGAACTCGATCGCGTTGACCGAGCCACCGAGCGCGTCGACCTTGCCGATCAGCTCGTTGGCGCGGGTTTCGAGCTCGTCGGTGAGGGCCTCGACGAAGTAGGAGCCGGCGAAAGGATCGACGGTGTCGGCCGCGCCGGACTCGTGCGCGAGGATCTGCTGCGTGCGCAGCGCGATCTTGGCGGCACGCTCGGTGGGCAGCGCCAGCGCCTCGTCAAAACCGTTGGTGTGCAGTGACTGCGTCCCGCCACAGACCGCCGCGAAGCCCTGCAGCGCAACGCGCACGATGTTGTTCTCGGGCTGCTGTGCGGTGAGCGTCACGCCCCCGGTCTGTGTGTGGAAGCGCAGCATCGTGGCCTTGGGGTTGGTGGCGCCGAAGCGCTCACGCATGATGTGCGCCCACATGCGCCGCGCGGCGCGGAACTTGGCCACCTCCTGAAAGACGTTGTTGTGACCGTTGAAGAAGAAGGCCAGGCGCGGCGCGAAGTCGTTTACGTCGAGGCCCTTGTCGATCGCCGCCTGCACGTAGGCGATGCCCGAGGAGAGCGTGAAGGCGACCTCCTGCACGGCGCTGCAACCCTTCTCGCGGAAGTGGTAGCCGGAGATCGAGATCGTGTTCCACTTCGGCACGCGTTCGTGGCAGTACTGGAAGAGGTCCGTCGTCAGGCGCATGGTGGGCTGCGGCGGGTAGATGTAGTTGCCGCGCGCGATGTACTCCTTGAGCACGTCGTTCTGAGTTGTGCCGCGCAGCTTCTCGCTGGGCACCCCCTGCTCCTCGCCGACGAGCTCGTACAGCAGCAGCAGGCAGGCCGCCGGGGCGTTGATGGTCATCGAGGTTGAGACGGCGTCGAGCGGGATGCCGTCGAAGGCTGTGCGCATGTCATCGATCGTGTCGATCGCCACCCCCGTACGGCCCACCTCGCCCAGGCAGCGCGGGTTATCCGAGTCCAGCCCCAGCTGGGTGGGCAGGTCAAAGGCCATCGAGAGCCCCGTCGAGCCCTTGGAGAGCAGGTAGCGATAACGCTCGTTTGACTCCTTGGCAGAGGCATAGCCGGCGTACTGACGCATCGTCCAGGTCTGCTTGCGGTACATCTCGCGGTGGGGTCCCCGCGTGTAGGGGAAGTCCCCAGGCTCCCCCAGCTCCAGCTGCTCGGGAAGATCGGCCTCGGTATAGAGGGGTGCGATCTCGATACCCGAGTCGGTGAAGTGGCGAGGATCGTCTGGGCCGACGATTGGGGCGACAGTGAGGTGGTCTTGGGGCTCGGTCATTGCAGGCAGGGTATCCTCCGCGCGTGGCTACCTGCCTGGTGACTGGAGGCGCGGGGTTCCTCGGCTCGCACTTGTGCGACGAGCTGCTCGCGCGCGGGCATCGCGTCATCTGCGTCGACAACCTTGAGACAGGAACGCTGCAGAACATCGAGCACATCCGCGATCCCGAGCGGTTTGTGCATCTGAACTACGACATCATCGAGCCCTATGCCGTGGAGGAGCCGGTGGATTATGTCTACCACCTGGCCTCGCCGGCGTCTCCGATCGACTACCTGCGCCTGCCGCTGCACACCTTGAAGGTCGGCTCCTATGGCACGCACCACACCTTGGGCCTGGCCAAGGCCAAGCGAGCGCGGTTCCTGCTGGCTTCCACGAGCGAGGTGTATGGAGATCCGCAAGTGCACCCCCAGCCCGAGAGCTACTGGGGGCACGTGAACCCGATCGGCCCCCGTGGTGTGTACGACGAGGCCAAGCGCTATGCGGAGGCTCTGACCATGGCCTACCACCGCCAGCAGGGCGTGGATACGGCGATCGTGCGCATCTTCAACACCTATGGCAGCCGTATGCGTCCGCACGATGGCCGCGCGATTCCCACCTTTCTGCGCCAGGCCCTGGCGGACAGGCCGATTACAGTCTTCGGGGACGGCAGCCAGACGCGCAGCTTCTGCTACGTCAGCGATCTCATCCGCGGCATCATCGCCCTGGCGGAGTCCGGCTATCACGACCCCGTAAACGTGGGCAACCCCGATGAATTCACGTTGCTTGAACTGGCGGAGATCGTGCGCGAGCTGACGGATTCCAGCTCGCAGATCGTCCACGAGGCGCTGCCGGTGGACGATCCTCAGCAGCGCAGGCCCGACACCTCGCTGGCGAGCGAGCTGCTGGGGTGGGCGCCCGAGGTGGCTCTCCGAGAGGGTTTGAAGCGCACGATTGAGGAGTCAGGCGTGGAGTTGCTGCTGGGCCGTGGCGGAGCTTGAGTCGCTCCGCAATGCGGGCTGGGCGGTCTCACAACCGCTACATATGCGAACCTGAACGGTTGTGAGTGGCGACATGGGACTTCGTTCGCCGGTAACCCCCGATGCCTCGATGCGCTCGCCGGATGCGTTGCCGGCGGAGATACCCGTCCTCTCGGAGGCGACGACGAGGTTGCAGCCGACCGAGCTTGACATGGACATGCGGCGCAAGCGCCCGCCCGCGTTCTCGTTCTTGCTGCGGATGGAGACGGTCAGACGCGTAACTCGCGTGCTCTCGCTGCTGGTGCTCGATCTGGTGGGCGTGGCGCTGGCGATCTTCACTGCGCTGGCGAGCAAGGAAGCCGTGCACGGGCAGCTGGATGTGACGCGGGCATTCGAAGGGATGCGCCAGTTTCTGGCCTTCGCTTATCTGGTCACGGCATTGCTGTTCGCTCGCTCGGGGCTGTACTCCAAGCGGGCGCAGCGTCCAGGCTCGACGGGAATCGTGGCGTGTCTCTTTCAGGTGGCCTTTGTGGCGCTCGTGTTCGCGCTCGTCAGCGGCGAGCGCTTCCAGAGCTTCTACATCTTCTGGGGCTCGCTGGCGTTCGCGCTGGTGTACGTATCGCTGCTGCGTGCCGGCTATGACCGCGCCTCGGGTGTGCTCATGCGCGCGGCAGGCAGGCAGCGCCGGGCGGTGCTTGTCGGCACTGGCGAGCACATCCGCGATGTGGCACGTGCCTTGCGCGACATCCCGCACGCGCCGATCGCCGTGGTGGGCTTCATCTCGCTCAAGGCGTTGCCCGCCAACGGCTTGCGCTCGCTGGGCTCCCTGGCGGACATTGAGCGGGTGCTCGATGAGGAGCGCATTGACCAGGTGATCATCGCCGACCCCGAGTTTCCTCAGGTCGAGGCGGTGGAGTTGGTGGATCGCTGTCACGTGCGCGGCGTACGCGTGCGCGTGGCCCCTTCGACAATGGAGATTCTCATCCACCGCGCCGAGTTCGTGCCGGGCGAGTCGGTGCCGCTGTTCGAGTTGAAACCGCCCGTCTTTGAAGGCATCGACTTCTTCCTCAAGCGCACCTTTGACCTGCTCGGGTCCGTTCTCTTGCTGGCGCTGCTGAGCCCGGTGCTCGCGGCGATCTGGCTCGCCGTTCGTTTCAGCTCGCGCGGACCCGTCGTCTACCGCTCCAAGCGTCCAGGGATCGGTCAGCGTCCCTTTGATTGCCTGAAGTTCCGCACCATGCACACCGATGCCGAGCAGCGCCAGGCCGACCTGGAAGCGCTCAACGAGGCCTCGGGCGCGCTGTTCAAGATCCGCGACGATCCACGCATGACTCCCGTCGGTCGTTTTCTGCGGCGCTTCTCGCTGGACGAGTTGCCCCAGCTCGTGAACGTGCTGCGGGGTGAGATGTCATTGGTGGGGCCGCGACCGTTGCCGGAGCGCGACTTCGAGATGCTTGAGGAGTGGCACCGCAAGCGCTATCTCGTGCTGCCAGGAATCACCGGGCTGTGGCAGGTCTCAGGCCGCTCTGAGCTTGACTTCGACGACCTCGTTCATCTGGACTTTCTCTATCTGGAGCACTGGTCCCTGGCGCTGGATCTCACGATCCTCTTCAAGACCATCCCCGCCGTGGTGTCGCGGCGGGGGGCATATTGAAATAACTGAACGTCTTTGAGTGAATATCACGAACGTCTGTGGCAGACGATTCCCCCCGGCCTTGAGCCCCGAGACTTCTCAGCACGATTGGCATTCCTCCTTGCGCACGTGCACGCGGGCGCGAAAGTGCTCGACGTCGGATGTGGCGAGGGACGCTTCACGGCGGCGCTGGCCGGGGCCGGTGCGCTCGCGGTGGGGATCGATGTCGCCGAGGAGCCGCTGCGGCGAGCGCGACTGGCGCACCCGGATCTGGACCTGCGCCTCGTAGCGCCGCACGGCCCCTGGGAATTGGCGGATTCAAGCTTTGACCTTGCGTGGGCTGGCGAGACGATCGAGCACGTGGCAGATACGGCGGCATGGCTCTCGGAGGTTCGCCGCGTGCTGCGCCCGCGCGGGCTGCTGCTGTTGAGCACGCCAGCATACGGACCTTTGTTGCTCTTGAGCCTCGCGCTCTCGCCACGGAAGTTCGCTTCGCACTTCGATCCGCGCTCAGATCATCTGCGCTTCTATTCGCGTCGGACGCTTGCCGAGCTGCTGAGGGAGTTCGGCTTCGCTCAGATCGCGTTCAGTGGCATCGGCGGCACGCCGGGGATGCGACGAACGCTGCTCATAAGCGCCCAGCGGACGCGCTGGTGATCGGTAATTTGCCGCAAAGGACTGACTTTAAAGTGCGCAATAGCAGGTAAAACGTATTCTCCAAGAAGCAGAACATCCAGATATAAGAAACATTCCTTGAGACCGTGCAAGTCGATCCGTAGCGTTATTCCTGTAGGTCGATCTGTACTCAAGCGAATCTAGGGAGTGGCAAGCATGACCAGAGATGCTTTGCATCGACTGTCGGGTCTGCGCAGATGTGTGCTTCCCGTGGCATTGGCGCTGACGGTAGCGCTGGTCGCGGCGGTGCCCGCATTGGCGACATCGCCTACGGGTGACTTTGCGGTGTTCAAGCAATGCCCGGTTAGCAACCCGGCGGTGAATCTGTGCATCTTCGCGCAGAGCACTGGCGGTGAATTCAAGGTCGGCACGACGACGGTGCCGATCAACAAGACGATCACCCTGCAGGGTGGAAGCATCCTCAATGAAGAAACCGGTGCGGAAACGTTCGTGGCGGCGGCTAACGGCGAATCGCTGTCGAAGACCCCGCTGACAGTCCCCGGCGGTCTGCTCGGGATCATGGCGCCAACCGGCTGGCCCGTGTGGCTGCAGAACATATTCAATGAATTCATCAACAACGGCATCACCGGTGTCACGGCCACGGTGGAACTCGTGGGCAATCCCGGCATCAGCAGGACCAACCTGCTGTTCGCCGAAGGCACCGCCCTGCAGCTGCCGACACGTGTGAAGCTCGACAACGCGTTCCTCGGCAGCAGCTGCTACATCGGCTCGGCTGCGCACCCGATCACTCAGAACCTGACGACCGGGACCACCAGCCCGCCCCCGCCGAACGTTCCCATCACCGGAGCTGTCGGTGAAATTGAATTCAAGGATGAATTCCAGCTGGTCATCATCAAGAACAACTCGCTGGTCGACAACGCGTATGCCGCGCCCGCAGCCTCAGGTTGCGGTGGCATCTTCTCGTTCCTCGTCGATCCAGCGATCAACGCGAAGCTCGGTCTGCCCTCCGCGGCCGGCCACAACACGACGCGCCTGAACGGCACTCTGCAGAACGCCACTGCGGAAGCTGTGAAGAACAGCGAACACTAAGAAGCCCCCAGGGCCAAATACAGAGACCCCGCTTCGGCGGGGTCTCTGTGCTTACTGTTTGCCGGCGGTCTGGCGCAGCGCGAGGAGATAGGCGTTGCGGACACTGAGCAGACCGGGGTTGTTGATGATCGTCGCTTCGGGCGCGATTGTCTGAGGGTTCAGGTAGATCGCTGCGCGCAACTCGTTAAGCGCGTCTGCGGGATCGTGTGCCTGCAGGTCGTATTCGCCGAGCGCCACCCATGTCTGTGGGTTGGATGGTTGCAGGCGCACCGCTTTCTGCAGAGTGGCTCGCGCTTGTGCTTTTTCGCCACTGTTCTGTTGGACCGCGGCGAGGGTGAAGAGGGCCTGCGCTGAGAGTGGGTCACGGTTGACCGCTTGCCGCGCCACCGCGCGCGCTCTCTTGGGATTGCTCGCAAGCAGCGCCGATGCTTCACTGGCTGCATTGAAAGAGCGCAGCGGTTGCCACTGCGCCCATGCCGTGAGCAGCGCGAACACCGCCACCGCGGCGGCGAGGCCGGCGCGCGCAGGGTCGCGCCACCAGGGGACCGTCGGCGCGCTCAGAGTGACCAGGGGGACGGTGGGGGCGCTCTGCGCAACCACGGGGACCGTTGTGTCAGTGAGTGGGCCGCGACCGGCCAGCCAGCCGGCGCACAGCAGGGCGACGCAGGCATCGCCTGGGAAGTACCACGTCCAATCCACCAGCGAATGAGCTCCGAAGGTGACCACCAGGCAGAGCATCGTCAGCAAGCCCACCCGCTCAGGCGTGTAAGGCGCCTGAATGCGTCTCCACCTCCAGCTGTGCCAGCTGCGGTTGAAAGGGTGCGTGGCGCGCCCGCACGCCGCCAGCCACGTTGCCAGCAGCGCCAGCACCAGCGCCAGACCAACCAGGCCGAGGTCCGCCAGCGTCTGCACGACGAAGCCATGGGCGTGGTGCACGTCGAGCGCCGCCGTGCGGTGGCGCAGGCGCGCCGTGGCATATCCATCGGCGCCGGCGCCCAGGACGGGATGTTCGGAGAACACCTCCAGCGCCTCGTTCCAGTAGCGCGCCCTGACGCTGCCTACGGAGGTGAGCCGACCCGGTGTATTGAGCGGCACCGGAGCGTTGGGGTCGGTGAGCGAGCTGACGTCGTGGGAGATGCTGCCCGTGAACCCTCGCTGGCTGTGCGCCAGCAGGCCCAGCAGGCCCACCAGCGCGATCACCGGCAGGCTCAGCGCGATCGCGCCCAAACGCCGGCGCAGCACGGGTCGGGGGGCGCGGCGGTTGGTGGCAAAGCCAATCAACACCCCTGCCGCGGTCAATGTCACCAGCATCACCGCCAGCACCACGCCGAGTTGACCGCCGGCATCCACCCGCTGCGCCAGCGCCACCTTGTCGCTGCTCAGCGCCGGCTGGGAAAAGGTCCACGCCACCACCCCGGCCGCGCCGATTCCGCCAACCAGCAGCAGCGCGGCGCCGCGCAGGCGCAGGGGCACCACGCACAACCACAGCGCCACACCCAGTCCCACGGCCACCAGCGAGCCGCGCGAGTAGGCCAGCATCAACGTCACCAGCAACAGCCCCATCGCGGGGTAAGAGAGGGCGCTCAGCAGCGCGTGCCCGGCGCGGCGCGCGCCCAGCCACATGCAGGCGATGACGCCCATCGCCGCCGTCAAGCCAATCGCATTCCAATAGCCGTACGGTTCGCGCAAGCGCGCGTAGGGGTCGCTTGGGTCCAGCTTCGCGGGAAGCACCTTCGTCAAGAGCGCATAGCCACATACCACGACCGCTGCCAGCAGCATTCCGCCGAGCAGCGCCGGCCAGCGTGCAGGCGCCACGCGCACCAGCGCGACCGCGGCGGCGAACAGCGCGCTGTAGGCCAGCATCTGGCTCGCGTTCTGCCAGCTTTCATCGGGCTGCACCGACCACACCACCGACAAGGCACACAGGGCGGCGAACGTCAGCAGCAGCCCGGCCGGCCACAGTCCGTAGACGGGCCTGCGCGAGGGCGCCAGCGCCACCACGCCCGCCACTATCGCGCCGCCGGCCAATGTCAGCGCCATCTCCAGCGTCGTCAGCGGCCCTGGGTTTACGGGGTCAGGGCCGCCCTCGGCGTAGAACACGATCAGGCACAGCAGCCCCGCCACCGCCAGCGTGATCGCCGGAGCGGCCAGGGAGCCGGCGGCTCTGATCAGCGCGGGGCGCGAGCCTCCCCCATCCCAGCGTTCAAGGTAGTCCGCTGTCCCCCGGTTCCTCGCTTCCCCTGGATTCGCCGCTCCCGCTGTGGAGGCGGCGGTGGGCTCAGCTGTCGCGGTGGGTACCGACACGGTCACGAATGGTGCGTGCGAGGATGTACAGGGCTCCCGCCAGCAGCAAGGCCAGCAGCGCCAAAAGCGGTGTGGGCAGCGAGCTGGCCGCGGAGGCGATGTTGGCGTGCACCACTCCTGGCGCCACCGTCTGGCCGCCCACCTGCACAGGCGTGGCGCCGCTGCTGTGAGCTGCCTGCAGCGCCTGCTGCTCGGCCGGCGTCGGGGGCGCCACATTGGCTGTCAGTCCGCCCGCGCTACCCGTGCCATTGCCGCCTGCGCCTGCGTCGCCGCGACCGGCGGCTGCCAGCTGCGCCTTGTGGATCAGATTGACGCAGTCGGAGTACTCGTTGACTTCAGCGGTGGTCTCCTGCAGTGCCCGACGATAATCCTGCTGGGAGAATCCGGCAATCGACTGCCCGTGTGTGCAGCGTTCGATGATCTTTGTGCCTACATCGGCGCTTGCGGGGGCCGCTGGCCACGCCGCCAGTGCCAGCGTCAGCAGGGTTATGAAGATCCTCCTCCGCATCGGCAAACAGGGCACGCTAGCAATCGCCTCGGGAGACATTTACGCTCGCCAGCGCCGCGGAGAAGCCGTGGGCCCATGCCTCGTGGCTGTATGCGCGCACATCACTGGCCCCGGCACGTCCCAGGCGCTCACGCAGGGGCGCATCCTCCGCCAGGCGCTGGATCGCAGCGGCTAAAGCCAAAGGGTCCTTGGCGGGCACCACCAGGCCGTTGCGCTCATTGCGCACCAGCCCTCCCGCCGCTGCTCCGACGGCGTCGCTCACGATTACCGGCAGCTGTCTATTCATGGCCTCATTTATCACTAACCCCCACGGCTCGCGGAAGCTGCGCGTCGGGATCGAAGGCAACACCACAACATCGCTTGCCGCATAGAAGTTGCGCATTTGCATCGCACTCACCGGGTCCAGCCAGAAAATACCCTCATCCGCGGCCTGCACCGCGCCGCCGGCGGGGATCCAAGGGGGGCAGGACCCCGCGCCGACGAGGACGAGCGCGGCGGCAGGTGCTTGAAGGCCCGATGCACGCCAGGCCTCAATCAGCACCCCTACGCCCTTTTCCCGCACAGCGCGGCCCCCAAACATCAAAATAAAGGGGCTCTGTGCAGGCCATCTCTCCGCGGCGGCGAGGTCGCTGGGCTGCGCCGTCCAGCGCGCATCCTGCGGTGCAGCGACGGCGGGCCCACTCCAGAAGTCATTGTCCACCGACTGGGGCGCCACGTGCACGTTGTGAGCGCCGTGAGCGCCAACGTAAGCGCTGACATGTGGGCCGTATGTCACCACCGCATCGGCCGTGCGGTAGCAGTGGCGCAGCAGCGGATAGCTGAGCATGTGCGCGGGCGTGCGCGGATGCGCCCACAGCGAGGCCCACAGGATCACTGGCGTCCCCGCGCGTCGCGCACCGGCCCAGGCGGCGGGCAGCGCCACACGTCCGCCAGTAGAGATCACCACCGCGCGGTATGCGCCATTGGCCGCCAGCCTGAACAGCTCGCGCTGGCGCACGCGACGGTGTGCAATCGGCAGCGGGTCTGAGCTGGCGCCTGTCCCATGCTTCAGGCGACCGCCGAACAGCGCCAGCTCGATCTGCTCGCGTGCGTGCAACGCCGCGAACGCGCCGACGCGGTCCGCCGGCGCGTGGCCTGTCACGAACAGCACCGGCTTCATGGTCGCAGCGCGTCTTCGTACGCCGCGCGTGTCTGCTTGCCGCAGTGCTCCCAGGTGAAGTTTGCCGCCACCGTGGCCCGCGCCCGCCTGCCCGCCTCGCGCAGGCGATCGGGGTCGGACAGCAGCTCGTCGATGCGCTGGCTCAAGCGCTCGATGTCCCCTGGCGGCACCAGCACGAAACCGTCTCCGGCCTTGGCGATCTCCTCCGGGCCCGGCTCGCCGCGACAGCCGATCGCCGGCAGCCCGGCCGCCATTGCCTCGATGTAGGCCACGCCGAAGGCCTCCTCCGTCGAAGGCATCGCAAACAGCGTGCAGCCGCGCATGCGCCGCAGTGCCTCCGCGGGCTCCAGCTGCCCACACAGCTCCACGCGGTCTGACACTCCCAGCCGGGTTGCCAGGGCCTCCAGGGCCGGGCGCTCGGGGCCATCGCCAATGATTGTGTAGCGCAAGCTTGGATGGCGGTCGGAGAGCACCGCCAGAGCGCGCATCACGTCGGCGTGGCGCTTGCGCGCGACGAGATGGCCCACGGTCACCAGTGTGGGGACACGCTGATGTGGCGGAGAGCTCGGCCGGCCGGCAGGGGAGGTAGACGGTGGGCTGGCGTACGACTGGGCGCCCAGTCGCACAACTCGTGCCTCGCGTGCTCCCATGCGCTGCGTCAGCTCCATGATTCCACGGCTGTTGGCCAGCACCAGGCGCGCCAATCTCAAGGTGCGCGAGACCGCCTCCGCACCGCCAGGCACGCGCGAGGGCAGGTAGAGCACATCGCCGCCGTGCACCGAGACCACCAGCGGCACGCCGCTGCGCGTCCTCAGTGCCGCATCCCCGGCGGGAACCGCGTTGTGAGCGTGAATCAGGTCAAACGCGAAGCCTTCGCGTCTTAGGCGCCTCAGCGCCAGCGCCAGCGCGGGGGTCGCCCACTTGCCCCAGTGCGCGTAGGCACGAGACCTGGGGGGAGATATGTAGCGCACGTAGGTGATCCGAACGCCATCGCGTGTTTCGTGGCGTGGTTGACGCAGCAGGTCCGCGATCGCGCTCAGCACCTGCCGCGGACCGCCGGAGAGCGTTGCGCGCGAGGGTACGAGGCGATGCAGCACCAGAACTTGCAATTCCACGCCCGCCGCCTGCGCCGCAAGCGCCTGGCGGTGCGCCCACACGCCAAGCACAGGATCTGAACGGCGGGGGTAGAACTCACTCACCACCGCGACCTTGGGGATGTCCGATATGCGACCGGGCGAAGCCACCCTCACCATTTTCGGTGCGTTGCCAGCGTGACCTGCGCCTCAGCCGCGGTCAGGTAGGGGCGCTCGCTGAGGAAGGAGCGCGCCTCCTCGATCGCCGCCGCCCGCGAATAGGTGCTTGCGGCGGGGGCTACGGCGTGGCCGATCGCCACTGCGTCGAGGACGCCAAGGCGCCATCCGTGTGCCCGAGCCAGGGCGGCCCAATGCAGGTCCAGGCCCCAGCCCATGCGCAAAGCCGGGAAAGGCAGCAGCGTGGCGAATGTATTCGCGGAAAACAGCGTCACCGGGCCGATCTCCACAAAGCGCGTCTCGCGTGCGAGCGCCCCCGGCCGGCGGCGTGTGATTTGCCAAGCGGCGTGCGAGCGCAGGCGATGGGCAGGCTGGGCCAGGTCGAGCGCCAGACGCTCGGCGAGAAACAGCAGGCGGTCCAAAAAGCCACGCGGGAGAGCCACATCGTCATCGATCGTAAGCAGCCAATCGCAGCCTTGCTCCAGTGGGGAGTGAGCCGCGAGCAGGCGGTTGAGGTTCTCGAAGCGGCCCAAGCCCTCGGGCGGGCAGGTGTGCAGGTCCACCTGATGGCGGCTGCGCAGCAACTCGGCCTGCGCCGCGCTTGCTGTGGCCTGGTGCTCGGGGCGCTCCACTCCCAGGATCAGCACGCGGCGCGTGGGTGGCTCGTGGCGGGCGGCCAGGGCGAGTCGGGCAAGCCTGCCGCAGGCCAGATCGCGAGCATCGAGAGCCGCGTCCGTGAGCCCTCGACGCAGCGCGTCGATGCCGCCGACAGTGCCGCTGGCGCCGGAGAGGAAGTCCTCGCAAGCGAGCGAGTCCTCCTCGCCCATGGGCGCAGGCGAGTTGGTGCGTGCGCCTTTGACCGAGGGCCGATTGCGCATGCCCTCCTCCAGCCTTCCCAGGCTGTGCGCCACCATCGTCAGGCCGGCGGGACAGCGGTAGCGCACGACGTGGCCGGCGCAGCGCAGCAGCGTCAACAGCTCGCGCGGGAGGCTTGGCTGCTTGCCGTGCCGCACATCGAGACGACGCCCGGCGCGTCCCCGAGCGCGGGCGGTGCGCGCCAGCGAGCGCAGGCGCGCGTCGTCTCCCGCGCGGCGATGGTCCACGGCCGCGGCGGCCACATAGACAATGGGGCCTGAGGACCTGGGCGCGTCGGTGGCTTGCGCTTGTGATTGTGCCTGGGCGAGCAGGCGTTCCTGCCACTCCTGCTCGTCGCCGCCGTCTGCCAGCGTTGTGTCAAATGGGCCGACGCGCTTCAGGGCGGCGCGCCTGATGGCCATGTTGGCGCCCCACGCGTAGCGGACCTCCTCGGTGTCCTCGGGACCCAGGTCCAGGGTGGTTATGGGCGGTTGCTCGCGCCCGCATGTGCGCGGTGCGGGTCCCTCCAGGCGGGCCCGAATGGGGCCGGCGAAGATGTCAGTGTCGGGATAGCGCCGCGCGGCCTGCAGCAGTGCGTCAAGCCAGCCGGGGGGAGCCTCGATGTCGTCGTCGACGAACACCACCAACTCGCCCGTTGAACGCTGCACGCCGGTGTTGCGGGCCGCGTTCAGGCCCAGCGGGGCCGGGTGGGCCTCGTAGCGCGCGCCGTGACGCTCGCTGAGCGTGCGTGTGGCATCACAGAGGCCGGCATCGTCGATCACCACCACCTCGACACCGGCCGCTCGGGCCTGAGGGACGACCGAGGCCAGGGCCACCGCCAAGTAGTCGGGGCGGGAGCGGGTGGGGATGAGGATCGCGGCAGAAATGGGGAGGGCTGGTGGGGGGTTGGGCCGGCCGATGCAGACAGGATGACGGGCGGCCGGCTCCGGCGCGTCTGAGTGCCCGCTGCCGCACAAAGCTCTAGTTTGGGCTGTCTATGGTCCTGTTCCTGCACAGCCGCTACCGCGTGACGGGCGGAGAGGAGCGCGTGGCTGAGGATCTGGCATGGCTGGTGCGCGAGCACCTCGGTGAGCAGGTGGAGTCGATTACGCGCGACTCAGCTGCTCTGAGTCGCCCCCGAGCGGCGGCCGGGCTGTTACGGGGAGGTCTCGCTCCAGCGCAGGTGGCGGCAGCGGTGCGCGCTTGTAAAGCGCGCATAGTGCACGCCCACAACCTGAATCCCAGCTTCGGTTGGCGCGCACTGAAGGCCGCGCGCGAGGCCGGCGCGAGGGTGGTGCTGCATCTGCATCAGTACCGGCTGGTATGCGCCAACGGCGTGTGCTTCACCGGCGGCGAGGAATGCACGCGCTGTCATGGGCGCAACACGCTGCCCGGCGTATTGCGTAACTGTCGTGACAGCCGCATCGAGGCGCTCACATACGGAGTGGGCCTTGCGCTGTGGCAGCCAAAGCTGGTGGAGCAGGCCGACGTGGTGGTGGTGCCGAGCGAGTTCGCAAGGCAGCGCCTGCGTCAGCTCGGCGCTCCGCTGCCATGGGAGCGCGTATACGTGCTGCCTCCGCCGCTGCGCGTCTTCGCGGAAGGCTCCCTTGCAGCGCAGGGCAGGCACGCGCTCGTGGTGTCGCGGCTGGCCCCCGAGAAGGGCGTGGATGTCGCGATTGAGGCTTGCCGCCAGGCGGGCAGACCCCTGGTGATCGCCGGCGATGGGCCCGAGCTTCAGCGGCTTCGCGCACTGGCTGGAAAGAGCGATGTGACCTTCACTGGCCACGTGCATCAAGAGCGCCTGGCGCAGTTGCGCCGCGAGGCCGCAATCGCGCTGGTTCCGTCACGCTCGGCGGAGACTTTCGGCATGGCCGCGGCTGAGGCGATGGCCGCGGGCGTGCCCGTGGCGGCGAGCGCCGTGGGGGGGCTGACGGATTTGCTTGGAGGGGAGGGGTTGGCTGCGGGGGAGACGGGGGGAAAGGTGGTGGCGCCCGGCGATGTCGCGCAACTGGCGGGCGCCGTTACGCAGCTGTGGGGAGATGCACAGGCCGGCGAGCGTGCCCTGGAGCGTGTGCGGGGCTTGTGCGCGCCGGCTGTCGTGGCCAAGGGACTTGTGGAGGTTTACGCGCAGGCGCTGCGCGCTGTGCCAGCGAGCGCGAGGAGGCCAGATGCTGCGATCGTCCCACCAAATCCCCGCGCCAGGCGTTGAATCCGTAAGCTGCGCTCGTGAGCGCCCAACACCCCAGCAGTCCTGCTGAGCCGGTGGTGCGCAATGCGCGCCGGGAAGCGGAGGAACGTATGGGAGACAGGTACGAGGTGCGGGTGCTTGAGCCCTCTCCGCCGACGGTCGCTCAGGCGCCGTGGTTTGCCGATGACCCGATTGCGCTTGAGGATGGTCCGTTCGCTCGCCCGGTCCTATCGCCGGTCAGCAACGGCGAGATCCTATGGGACACGCTTGCGCGCAAGGACGAGCAGCTCGCGCAGTGGTGCGCGTCGCGCTGGCTGGGCGCATGGCGACGCCTGGAGCATCCTCCAGAGCATCTAGTCGCAACGCGTAGGGCATTGCACAAGGTTGCCGAGCATGTGATCTCTCCCACACGCAAGCGCGCCAATGGCAAGATCGCCTTGCGCTACACCTGGGGTGGGTTCGGCACGCCCTTCTTCGGCAAGGACGTGCAGATCAGGGTGGCCGGCGACGCATTGATAGTGCAGGTGGGCGAGCGCGTACAGCACGGACGCCTGACGACTTTGGAGGACGCGGCTGAGTTCATCGGTTTTGACCTGACTCGCTATGACCTGGCGGGCGCCGATGAGCCGCTGGAGGTCGACAAGCAGGCGTCGGTCTGGTTGGGGGAGTGGTTTGGCTTCGCGGCCTCGGTGTTGGCGCAGTTGCGTGCGGAGTCCCCCAAGGAACTGGAGGTGAGCAGGGTGCAGTTGTGGCCTGAGCACTTCGACATGGCTGTGGAGCTGGGCAGTGAGCAGGAGGGCAGGCGCGCCACCTACGGTGTCTCGCCCGGCGATGAGCAGCACGACGAGCCGTATATATACGTGTCGCCTTGGGAGGGGGTGCCGGAGGATGCCGGGCTTTGGAACGCGCAAGGATTTCGCGGTGCGCTGCTGGGCTATGGCGAGCTGCTCAAGGCGCAGGATCAGCGCGAGAGCGCTTTGACCTTTCTGCGTGAGCGCCGCGACGCATTGGCCGCGAGCCGCCGGGCGCAATGAATGCCGGTGAGGGCAAGAGGGCGCTGCTGACGGGCTTGACCGGCCAGGACGGCTCCTACTTGGCGGAGCGGCTGCTTGAGAATGGCTACGCGGTGAGCGGCATGGTGCGCGGTTCCACGGAGCGTGACCTGGGCTGCGCCGAGCACCTGCGCGCGCGTTTGACGCTCGTGGGCGGCGATCTATTGGACCCGCTGAGTCTCCGCGCGGCGATCGAGGCAAGCGAGCCGAGTGAGATCTATCATCTGGCGGCTCCTTCCTTCGTGCCCGATTCCTGGCGGCGACCCGAGCAGACGATCCGGGCGATCGCAGGCGCTACAGGGACGCTGCTTGAGGCGGTACGCGAGCTGGCGCCCAGCACGCGGGTTTTCGTGGCTGCCTCCGGCGCGATGTATGGCGACGCGGGCGTTTGGCCCCAGCGTGAGGACACGCCGTGCCGTCCCGGCACGCCTTACGCCGTGGCCAAGCTGGCTGCCCATCAGCTGGTGGGAGCAATGCGCGAGCACGACGGCCTATGGGCTTGCTCGGGGATCGTCTTCAACCACGAGTCTGAGCGCCGGCCTGAGCAGTTCGTGACGCGCAAGATCGCTCGCGGCGCCGCGGAAGTCGCCCTCGGTAAGCGCGAGGAGTTGACCGTGGGCGACCTCGATGCGGTGCGTGACTGGTCGTTCGCCGGGGACATCATGCACGGCGCATGGCTGATGCTCCAGCAAACGCAACCGGAGGATTACGTGTTGGCCAGCGGCGTCGCCCGCACCGTGGGCGAGCTGGCGCGTGTGGCGTTCGCTTGCGTGGGCTTGGAAGCGGAGCCGTATCTACGCGTCGACCATACGCTGGTGCGGGCCAAGGAGGCGACCCCCAGCGTTGGCGATCCAAGCAGAGCCCGCGCGCGTCTGGGCTGGCAGCCGGAAGTGTCCTTTGAGGAGCTGGTGGCGCGGATGGTGCGTGCGGACCTGAAGGCTCTCGATCATCCGTAGAACGCAGGTAGACTGCGCGAGCGTGAGACCCGATTCGCGCGCGCCCGGTCTGCTGCTCGGTGAGGGTGTGCGGATTGGCGCGGAGGTGGTTCTCGGCGCCAATGTGGTGGTGCACGATCGGACTGTCATCGGCGATGGCTGCACGATCGAAGATCACGTCGTGTTGGGCAAGGGCCCGAGGCTGGCGGAGGGCTCATCGGCGCAGGGAGATGTGAGCGCTCTGGAGTTGGCCACTGGTGTGACTGTTTGCGCCGGAGCTGTGGTTTTCGCCGGCGCCCGCATCGGCGAGCGGGTGATCCTGGGCGATCAGTCCTTTGTCCGCGAGCGCTCAGAGATCGGAGCGGGCTCGGTCATCGGCCGGGGCAGCGTGGTGGACAACGATGTGCGCGTCGGCGCGCGCGTGAAGGTGCAGACCAACGTATATCTGACGGCCTTCACCGTGGTTGAGGATGACGTCTTTGTGGGCCCTGGCGCCGTGACCACCAACGATGACACGATGGCCCGCCACGGCCCTGAGATGCCGCTGCGCGGCGCGACCTTGCGGCGTGCTTGTCGCGTGGGAGGCGGCACGGTGCTTACACCGGGTGTGGAGATCGGCGAGGAGGCGTTCGTCGCCGCCGGCGCGCTCGTAACCCGTGATGTGCCCCCGCGCGCCGTGGTGATGGGGGTGCCGGCTCGCGTGGTGCGCGAAGTCGGCGAGCAAGACCTGCTCGCGCGCTGGCGCTAGTCCGATCAGCCGTCCGCGCCAGCGAGCTATTGCCGGCCCGCGAGCTGCTGCACGCAAGCTGTCGGAGACGCGCGTTTGAATCATAAAAGAAAAGCGCCTTTCAGATCATTCAACTATCAGAGCGCACTTAAATATCAGAAACATAAGTTGAAGTCCACCAGACGCATGCATACGCTCGAAAACGTAGTTCATACGTGTAAAAAGACAAATTGAGGAGTAACATGATCAACGATTGCCTGCGGCGTCTGGAGGGCCTGCGCAACACAGTGCTCGGCCTGACCGCCGCATCTCTGCTGGTGCTTGCTTTGGCGGCGCCCGCAATGGCAGCACCGAAAGGCGACTTTGCGGTGTTCGCCCAGTGTCCGTTGAAAAACCCCGCAGTGAACCTGTGCGTGTTCGTGCAGAGCAGTGGCGGCGAATTCACCATCGGCACAAAGACGGTGCCGGTTAACAAAACGATCACACTGCAGGGCGGCTCGATTCTGAACGAAGAAACCGGTGCGGAAACGTTCGTTGCCGCGGCCAATGGCGAAACGCTGTCGAAAACGCCTCTGACGGTCCCTGGCGGCCTGTTCGGCATCAAAGCGCCTGAATCGTGGTCCAAAGAAGCGCAGGAATGGTTCAACAAACTCATCAATGAAGGCTTCACGGGCGTCACGGCGACCGCGGAACTGGTCGGCAACCCTGGCATCAGCCGGACCAACCTCCTGTTCCAGGAAGGCGTTGCCCTTTCTTTGCCGGTAAGACTGCACCTCAACAACGCGATTCTCGGCAAAGAATGCTTCATCGGCTCGAAATCCAACCCGATCACGTTCAACCTCACGACGGGCACGACGAGCCCGCCGGCACCGAATAAACCCATCACGGGCACCGTCGGTGAAATTGAATTCAAGGATGAATTCCAGCTGGTTGTCATCAAAGGCAACAAGGTTGTCGACAATGCTTTCTCGGCGCCTGGTGCCGAAGGCTGCGGTGAAGGCTTCTCCTTCATCGTCGATCCGCTGGTCGACTCCCTCCTCGGCGTGCCTGCCGCGGCTGGTCACAACACCGCGATCCTTGAAGGCAGCCTGCAGAACGCTACGGCGGAAGCTGTCAAAAACAGCGAAAAATAGTCGCTGAGCAGTAGGCAGCACAGACGGACAGGACCCCGCTTCCTCTGGAGGCGGGGTCCTGCCGTTTCCTGCACACAAAATGAAGGAGTAAAATGATCCACGATCATCTACGCCATCTGGCGAGCCCGCGCAAGGTGTTGCTCTGCTTGTCCGCGGCGACGCTGCTGATGCTATCGCTGGCGGCGCCTGCGCTGGCGCAACTCAAAGGCGATTTCACTGTCTTCGCCCAGTGCCAAGTAAAAAATCCCGAAGTCGACCTCTGTATCCACGCAACGAGCTCAAGCGGAGAACTGAAGGTCGGTAAAGTAACAATCCCTATCACTAAAGCAATAACTTTGCAGGGCGGCACTATCGTAGACGACGTCACCGGCCAAGAAAAATTTGTAGGGGCGGCCAACGGTGAAACGTTGTCGAAAGCCGCGCAGGCGGTGCCCGGTGGGCTGTCGGCCGTCGTCGATCCCACGGGCTTGCCCAAAACGCTGCGGGAAAGCTACGAAAAACTCTTCACCGAAGGTCTCACCGGCGTGACCGCCACGATCGAACTGGTTGGTCTACCCACGATCAGCCTCACCAATCTGGTTCAAGAAGAGGATGTCGCACTCGGGCTCCCTGTCGAGGTCAAGCTCAGCAACCCGTTCCTGGGCAATGAATGCTACATCGGCTCGCAAGCTGACCCGTTGATGCTCGAACTGACGACGGGCACCACGAGCCCGCCGGGGCCCAATGCGCCGATCTCGGGGACGGCCGGCGCCCTCTCGTTTGAGGACGCCGATGAGATCGTCGTCATCGACGGCTATCGCTTGGTCGACAATGCCTTTGCGGTGCCGGGGGCCAAAGGCTGCGGCGGCATCAACTCGGCCTTCATCGATCCTGCCGTGGATGCTCAGGTTGGGCTGCCCGCGGCCGCCGGCCGCAACACGGCGATCCTCGAAGGCACCATGCAGGTCGCTGCCTCCTCGGACGTCATCAACCAAATGAAATAGCTGCCGCGTAGGGAGGAGCAAGCCGCGAGAGCCCCGTCTCCATTGGAGGCGGGGCTCTTGTTTTGGGGCCGGCGCTCCCGATTGGGAGTCGGAGACATTTTGGGCAAGCGCAAAAGAAATTGGGTGCCTCACGCCATCAAACTGAATATCCGGCTTACAAGAAATATCGGAAACAGTCCTTGTGGGCTCCAGGTCGCATACCTACGCTTTGAAGTGCAGTTCTTTCGTACAAAACAAATCGAGGAGCGAAATGATCAAAGATCATTTGCGGCGCCTGGCGAGTCTGCGTAGCGCAGTGCTCGGACTAGGGTCCGCATCCCTGCTGGTACTGGCCGTAGCGGCACCGGCGATGGCAGCACCGAAAGGCGACTTTGCGGTGTTCGCGCAGTGTCCGCTGACAAACCCGGCCGTGAACCTATGCGTGTTCGTACAGAGCACCGGCGGGGAATTCCAGATCGGCAATAAGGCTGTGCCGGTCAACAAAACGATCACGCTGCAGGGCGGGTCGATCCTGAATGAAGAAACCGGCGCCGAAACGTTCGTCGCCGCGGCCAACGGCGAAACGCTGTCGAAAACGCCGCTGGCGGTTCCCGGTGGTCTGCTTGGCATCAAAGCGCCCACGTGGTGGCCAAAATCAGTTCAGGAATGGTTCAACAAACAGATCAATGAAGGCCTCACGGGCGTTACCGCGACCGCTGAACTGGTGGGCAACCCCGGCATCAGCCGGACCAACCTGCTGTTCCAGGAAGGCGTCGCCCTCTCGTTGCCGGTGAGACTGCACCTCAACAACGCGATCCTCGGCAGCGCCTGCTACCTGGGCTCGAAAGCTCACCCAGTGACGTTCAACCTCACGACGGGCACGACCAGCCCGCCGGCACCGAATAAACCCATCTCGGGCGCTGTCGGTGAAATTGAATTCAAGGACGAATTCCAGCTGGTTGTCATTAAAGGCAACAAGGTCGTCGACAACGCATTCTCGGCGCCTGGCACCGAAGGCTGTGGCGGGCTGTTCTCGATCTTCATCAACCCGCTTGTAGAAAGCATCCTCGGCGTTCCCGCCGCGGCTGGCCACAACACCGCGATCCTCGAAGGCAGCTTGCAGAATGCCACAGCGGAAGCGGTCAAAAACAGCGAAAAATAGTTCGCTGAGCAGGTAGCTGATAGTACAGATCCACAGGCCCCCGCTTCTTACGAGACGCGGGGGCCTCATTGTTTATAGACCATCAACCATAAATCGGGGTAGATATGCTCAGAAATCATTCAAGGCGCCTCTCGCGTCTCGGCAGGGCGGCGTTGGTTGTGACGGCGATGTCACTGCTTGCGCTGGTCGTGGTGCCATCGGCGATGGCGGAAAAAGACTTTGCGGTGTTCGCTCAGTGTCCTACGGCAAATCCGGAAGTGGCGCTCTGCTTCTTTGCTGAAACGACCAGCGGCGAATTCGCCATAGGCAGCACCAAAGTGCCGATCAGCCAGACCTTGACATTCCAGGGTGGCGCCACCCAAAATGAAGAAACCGGCGCCGAAACATTTGTCGGGGCGGCCAACGGCGAAACGCTGTCCAAGACGCAGTTGAAAGTGCCGGGCGGCTTGCTGGGAGTCGTAGCGCCGGAAGCATTGCCGAAATTCTTGCAGGACATCATCAATAAACTCGTCAGCGAAGGTCTCGACGGGGTGACGGCGACTGCCGAACTGGTGGGCAACCCCAGTATCAGTCGCGTCAATCTGCTGCTCCAGGAAGGCGTTGCTCTTGCGCTGCCGGTGCGCATTCATCTCAGTAACACGTTCCTGGGCAAAGAATGCTACATCGGCTCAAAAGGCAGCCCGGTGACCTTCCAGTTGACGACGGGCACCACGAGCCCGCCGAAACCCAATAAACCCATCACGGGTTCTGTCGGTGAAATTGAATTCCGAGATGAATTCCAGTTTGTGATCATCAAGGGAAACAAGCTCGTCGACAATTCGTTCTCGGTACCCACTGCCTCAGGCTGTGGCGGCCTCCTGTCGCTGCTTATCAATCCTGCGGTGAACCTCAAGCTCGGGCTTCCATCTGAATCCGGCCATAACACGGCAATTCTTGAAGGCAGCCTGCAGAATGCCACAGCAGAAGTTGTGAGGAAAAGCTAAGAGGAAGTTCCAGGCCACTATCAGGTCACGGCGGCGATCGCCGCCGTGACCTGCTGTGCCTGCTCGGCGCTCAGCACCGGGCTCATCGGGATCGCCAGATGTCTTGCGGCGGCCTGCTCGGTCACCGCAAGCTCCACTCCCTGCCCCCACTCGTGCATCGCCGGCTGGCGGTGCACGGGTGTGCGGTAGTAGCCGCGGCAGCCCACGCCGGCGGCATTCAAGGCTCCTTCCAGGCGCTCCGCGTCAGGGTGAGCGATGACATACAGGTGCCATGCCGGATCGGCGCCTGCGCCGGGCACGGGTAGCGCAACCCCATTAACTCCTCCCAATCCTGCGCGCACGTAATGCTCGCCCGCTTGTTTGCGCCCTTGCGCCCAGTCATCGAGATGGGGGAGTTGCACGCGCAGCACCGCCGCCTGCAGCTCGTCCAGGCGCGAGTTGTAGCCAACCTGCTCGTAGCTCACCTTGTCGTGGGAGCCGTGGAAGCGCAGCACGCGTACGCGCTCGGCCAGCTCGGCATCGGATGTCGTGATCATCCCGCCGTCGCCAAAGCAGCCCAGATTCTTGGAGGGAAAGAATGAGAATGTCGCAATCTTGCCCAGCGCGCCTGGGCGCCCGGCGGCGCTGCGCGAGCCTGCCGCCTGCGCGGAGTCCTCCAGCACGGGAACGCCCAGCGCTTCGATCTGGGCGATCGGAGCCACGTTGCCGAACAGATGCACGGCGATCACCGCCTTCGTGCGCGGCGTCATGGCGGCTTTGACCGTCTGCGCCGTCACGCAGTAGGTATCGGGGTCGATGTCGCAGAACACCGGCCGTGCGCCGGTGGGCGGGATCGCCTCGGCCGAGGCGTAGAAGGTGAAGGAGGGCACCACCACCTCGTCTCCCGGCCCTACGCCCAGGGCGCGCAGGGCGATCGTGATGGCCTCCGTGCCGTTGGCTACGCCGATCGCCTCTTGCGCGCCGCAGTAGGCGGCGAACTCGCGCTCGAAGGCCTCGACTTCGGGGCCCAGGATGTAGCGCTCGGAGTCCAGCACTCTGGCGATCGCCGCGCGCAGCTCCTCGCGCAGGGGCGTCAGGGCGCTGGAGGTGTCAAACAGCGGCACGCTCATGAGCCGCGGCCCGCAGTCATTGGCCGGGACCTGTGCTCAGGCGGGACACCTCGAAACTCACCGTGGCTTCAGCAGCTCAAGATCGGCGCGGGTCATCAGGCGAATCAGCTCCTCAAAGCTCGTCTGCGGCTTCCAGCCGAGGTCCTTCTCAGCCTTCGCGGGGCTGCCAATCAGGTGATCCACCTCGGCCGGTCGCACAAACGACTCATCGATCGTCACGTAGCGCTCGAAATCGCCCAGCCCGGCCTCCTCGAATGCCACCTCGCAGCACTCCCGCACCGAGTGCGCCTCGCCGGTGGCGATCACGTAGTCCTCGGGGCTCTCCTGCTGAAGCATCAGCCACATCGCCTCGACGTAATCCTTGGCGTAGCCCCAATCGCGTTCGGCGTCGAGGTTGCCCAGGCGCAGCTCCTTAATTAAGCCATGGCGAATCGCCGCCGCGTGCCAGGTGATCTTGCGCGTCACGAACTCAAGGCCGCGGCGGGGGGACTCGTGATTGAAGAGAATGCCCGATGTCGCGTGCAGGTCGTAGCTCTCGCGGTAGTTGACCGTGATGAAGTGCCCATACGCCTTGGCCACCCCGTAGGGCGAGCGGGGGTAGAAGGGGGTCGTCTCCGTCTGTGGCACCTCCAGCACCTTGCCGAACATCTCGCTGCTCGATGCCTGGTAGAAGCGGGCCTGTGGGCACACTTCGCGCATTGCCTCAAGCATGCGCGTCACGCCCACGCCGGTGAACTCCGCCGTCAGCGTGGGCTGAATCCAGGACACCGCCACGAAGGACATCGCCGCGAGGTTGTAGATCTCCACAGGCTTGCTCGCGCGCAGGGCGTCCACCAGCGAGCGCTGATCCAGCAGGTCTCCTTGGTGCAGCGTGATGCGCTCGCGCAGGTGCTCGATGCGGTCGAACTTCTCGGTGGAGGCGCGGCGCACCATGCCGTGCACCTCATACCCCTTCTCCAGCAGCAGCTCCGCCAGGTAAGAGCCGTCCTGGCCGGTGATTCCGGTTATCAGCGCCGAGCGCGTCTCAGTCATCGGCCGGGACCCTATCGTTCCGTGCCGCCGGAGGTTCCTCGCGTTCGCGCAGCCATTGCACGGTCGCCGCGATCCCTTCCTGTATACCGATCTTTGCCTGCCATCCCAGGAGCTCCTTGGCCTTTGCCACCGAGGGCCAGCGGCGGACCACGTCCACCGTGAAGCTCGGCAGGTGCTCAAGCGTGAGCTCCTCGGGGTCCTCGCCGCAGGCCTCCCAGATGATGCGCGCGATCTGCGCCACCGTCAGCTCCTGAGCGGCGGAGATGTTGAAGTCCTCGTTCAACCCCGCCGGTGAGCCCATCGCTGTGACGACGCCGTCGGCGATGTCCTCCACGTGGGTCAACGTGCGCGTCTGCTCGCCCGAGCCAAAGATCTGCAAGGGGCGCTGGCCGGAGAGGACCTTCTTGATCAGGTCCGGCACCGCATGCGCGATGCCCGGCTCGTCCTCTGGCACCTCGCCGGGGCCATATGCGTTGAAGGGACGGCAGATCGTGAACGGCAGACCATGCTCGTCGTGCGCCGCGCGGCAGTACACCTCGCCTGTCAGCTTCGAGAAGCCGTAGGCCGACTGCGGCGTGGGGCAGTCGGGCAGGTGCGCCTCGCTCGTTGGGAACTCCGTGGCGCGCTCGAACACCATCGAGGAGGACACGTAGGTGAAGCGCTCCACCTCCTGCTCCAAGGCGGCTCGGATCACCGCGTTGTACAGCGCGTTGTTCACCTCCGTCAGCGTGTGTGGCAGGCGGTGGAAGTTCGCGATTCCGCCGACGATCGCCGCCAGGTGGATCACGTGTGTGCAGCCCTGCGTCGCCGTGCGCGCCTCTTTGAGCTCGCGCAGGTCGCCGGTATGGACCTCGCAGCCCTCGCGCATCCACTGCGGCGCCGCGCGCTGATCGGAGACCCGCACCTCATATGACGGGTCGGCCAGCAGGCGCCGCACCACCGCCGCGCCGATCGTGCCGGCGCCTCCTGTGACGAGTACGCGGCTCATGCTCTGCTCGGCCGAGGGCTGCTTGGGAAGCTCTTCCAGGGGTCGCGGCTCATGCGCTCGTCCCCAATGCTGCCAGCTCTGAGGCATAGGCAAACACCTGGCCGGCGCCCCAGCAGTTCCAGGGATCGACCACCAGGCAGTCCTGCTTGGTCTGCCGCGTGATCGCAGCCAGCGCGCTCGGCTCGCGGAACTCGGCGTGGTCGGTCGCGACCACCACCACATCGGCGTCCTTGATCGTCTCCGCGAAGCTTGCGGTAGGAGTCGCCACATGCGGATCGTGCGCCACCACATCCGCCAGCTCGCGCTCCAGCAGACGGATCAGCTTGTGCGCCAGTGAGTCGCGCTCGTCGTCCGTGCCGGCCTTGAAGGCCAGGCCCAGCACCGCCACGCGCCGATCGGACAGGCTGCCGATGCGGCGTTTGATCCCCTCCACCAGGAACAGCGGCACCGACTCATTCACGCGCGAAACCGCCAGCAGCATGCCGGGCGCGTTCGAGCGCTCCTCAGAGAAGGTGAAGTCCTTGCGCAGGCACGTTCCCGCCGTGAAGCCCGGCTTGGCGATACCGCCGCGGGGGTAGTCGCGATTGATCAGGTCGATGACCTCAAACACATTCGCCTCGTAGCGCTCGCAGTCCATCATCAGCAGGTTCGGCAGCGCGAAGTTTGTGTAGCGCAGGATGTTGGCCCAGATCTTTGCCAGCTCCGCCTGGACGGCTGTCGTCTGCACGATCGGCGCGTCGAACACCCCGAACAGCTCTCCCACCACCTCGCCCGAGCGCGGTCCTACGCCGCCGACGATGCACGGCAGCGTGTCGATCTCCTCCAGGAAGCGCCCCGCCGCGATCCGCTCGGGCGCATGCGCGACGAACACCTCTTCGCCGATGCGAAAGCCGCGGTGCTTGGTCAGATACCCCGCCACGAACTCCGTCGTCCCCGGCGCGACTGTCGAGCGCAGCGTCAGGGCGTGTCCTGGCGCCAGGACCGGCAGAAGATCGTCAAGCGCGGAGCGGATGTCGCGCATATCGATCTCGATGTGCGAGAACGAAGGGGTGCCCAGCGTGAGCACGATGTGCCGCGCATTGGCCGCCTCGGCTACGCGGTCGGTCAATTCCAGTCGCCCTGAGGCGTGCACTCGCTCAAGCACCTGCTGTGCTCCGGTCTCCTGGAAGGGCATCGTCTTTTCCCGCACCGCGCCGAGTCGAGTCGGGTCATTGTCCACGCCGATCGTGCGCAACCCACGGTCGGCGAAGGACAGCGCCAGGGGCAGGCCCACGCGGCCCAGGCCCACGACCGCGACGTCGGCGGTGCTCTGCTGATTGCTCATCGAGGGCGGAGATTATCAAGGGGGTGGGGCTGGGGCCGCATCTGCGCGCGACCCCAGTGGCCCCGTCAGCTAGTTTTCAAAGACGGCGATTTCTTGCCCGGAGATTTCCGCTTTGCTTTCACCCGAGACTTTGGCTGGTTCGGTGCCCAGCAGCAGCGCTGTTTCAGCGCCTATGAATGTTTTGCCGTTCCAGAAGTGAATCTGTTCTTTGTTTTCGTCCAGCGTGATGGCAATCGATTTGCCCCATTCCCCGAGCGCCGCAGGTTTGGTTTTTATCGTCTCGCTGCCTTTCGCTGTGTATTTACCGATCAGAACGCCGCAGGCCGCGCCGGAAAATGCGATAGTCGTGAATTCCGCGCTGGGCAGTGTGGTCGCGCCTTCGGCCAATTCGCTGCCCAAGCCCACGCCGGCAGGCCCTTGGCTCGTTTGCGTTGGTTCTTCGAGCTGTTTTGCTGTGCCGTTCCATTTCCAGGCGAGGTGCCCGACGACGCTGGTTTCGTTGTTTTTGCCAAATTTCACCACGCAGCCTGGCAGTTTCGGCTTAGTCAGTTCAACTTCATGAAACTTTAGATCCATTTTCAATTGGCCTTGGAGGCTGTTGTTGTAGATGATGCCTTTGATTTGCACACTCTTGGCCACGCCTTCGACTTCCGTGCCTGAGATTTTGCTCGCGGCTCTCTGTTCACCGCCTTCCCCTTGAAACGGTTCTGGGGATTTTTCTGAAATCTTCACGCCGGCGCTTTTTTCACCGATCGCTCGATGGTAGGCAAATGGCCCGGCTGCTGCCTGCGCCGTCGCCGAGGCAAACGCACTCACCAGCAGCAACGTCAAGGCGCCGAGCAGTGCCGCTCTGGCTCTCGATCTCAACATTGAGACTCTCCTTTCGTCTCGGCGGCGCCGAGACGTTGGTTGGGGAGAGCCGATGATGCCTAGGTCATCGTATATGTCAAATCATTCAGGCTTATGGCATCGTTTTTGGCTCGCCCTGCCGGGTAGGCGTGTCTTGCCCTGTCTCTGACGCTTTCATCCTGGCGCTCGCCTGCGCAAGCGTCGCTCGCGCGCGTACTGCCGCGCGAAGGCCGCCACGAAACGTGGGTTGTAGCGTGCATAGCGCCGCCACAGCCGCCGTGGCTCGCGCGCCAGACGGTAGATCCACTCAAGGCCGTTGCGCTGCATCCAGCCTGGGGCCTGAGCCACCAAGCCCGCGTGGAAGTCAAAGGCCGCCCCTACCCCCACCAGCAGGGGCGCCTTCAGGCGGGGACGCATATCGTGCATCCAGCGCTCCTGCTTGGGCTGACCGATGCCCACCCACACCACCTGTGCGCCCGAGGCCTCGATGTCGGCTATGACCTGCAGCTCCTCGGCCGGCGTCAGCGCGCGGAAGGGTGGCGAGAAGCCACCTGCGATCGGCAGGCCTGGGAAGCGCTCGCGTAAGCTCGTGTGCAAGAGCTCAAGCGCCGCCTCGTCGCGGCCGCCGTATAGATACATGGGGACCCCTTTCGCGGCGGCATGCGCGCAGAAGCGCAGCATCAAGTCCGGCCCATATACGCGCGTGGCGTGCCTGTTCCCCAGCGCGCGCAGCGCCCACACGAGGGGCATCCCATCGGGCACCGCCAGCGTGGCATCCAGCACTGCCTCCAGCGTCCGCGGCTGCTCCTGTGCGCTCATTACCAGGTTCACCGCGGCGGCCGTCACGTAACCGCGTGCGCCGGCGTCGATCATCGCCTGCATCCAGGCCACGACCTGCTCGTAGCTCGATACTGCCAGCGGAATGTTGAGGATCTCCGCGCGCGGGGGTGGGGTCGGGATGGCAGCCGCGGGGGTGGTGCCCGCTTGCGGGCGTGGCGATGGTGGGTTGGGGTCCGAAGACGGCGAAGGGGCGATTGCGTGAAGATACCGGCGCGTATGGCGATAGACCGCGATTTCTGGTCGCAGCGGCGAGTGCTGCTGACGGGCCACACCGGATTCAAGGGGGCCTGGCTATCGCTGTGGCTGCAATCCCTGGGCGCTCAGGTCACCGGGTTGGCGCCCGCGGCGGCGCCCACGAGTCCTTCGCTGTATGAGCTGGCGGGGGTCGCGGCGGGGATGACCGAGCGCACCGTCGATGTGCGAGACCGCCAGGCGGTGCGTCAAGCGTTTGCGCAGGAGCGCCCCGAGGTGGTCCTGCACCTGGCTGCCCAGCCGCTCGTCAGGCGCTCGCTGGTGGACCCGGCGGACACCTACGAGGTCAACGTGATGGGCACCGTCAACGTGCTCGATGCAGTGCGCCTGGACGGCGGGGATGTGCGTGCGGTGGTGGTCGTCACCTCGGACAAGTGCTACGAGAACGCGGGCCTCGGACGACCCTTCGCCGAGGCCGATCCGCTCGGCGGCAGCGATCCCTACTCAAGCTCCAAGGGCTGCGCCGAGCTTGTCACCGCGGCCTACCGTCGCTCTTTCTTCAGCGACCCTGACGGTCCGCGTGTGGCCAGCGCCCGCGCGGGCAATGTGATCGGCGGGGGAGATTGGGGAGCGGATCGACTGATCCCCGACATCGTGCGGGCCGTGACGGCGGGAAAACCGATCGCTGTGCGCAATCCCGAGGCTGTCCGCCCTTGGCAGCACGTGCTCAATCCGCTCTGCGGCTACCTGCTGCTGGCGCAGCGGCTGTGGCACTCGCCGGAGGCGGCGCAGGGCTGGAACTTCGGCCCGGCGCCGCGGGACGTGCGCACGGTGCGTGCGATCGTGGAGTTCTTACGCGAGCGGTGGGGGCAGGCATTTGCCTGGGAGCTCGATGGGGCCGTGAGCGCGCCTGAGGCGGCGCATCTTGCACTTGACTCCAGCGCAGCCATCGAGCGGCTTGGCTGGCAACCGGCTTGGGATCTGGAGCAGGCCCTTGAACGGGTTGTGCAGTGGCACCAGGCGCATCTACGCGGCGAGGACATGCGCAGCGTGACTTTCGATCAGATCGCAGAGTTCTCTTAGCTCGTCGTAATCTGTTGGGCCATGGGTCCCGCGATGTTGCGACGCTACCGTGCCGAGCGCCTGCTGCGCCGCGACTTTGAGAGCCTGCGTGAGCGCGTGCTGTCCAGTGTGCGCGCCAATCTCGGTGCGCGAGGGATCGTCCTGGATTTGGCTGACCTCGAAGCCTGCTACTCGGCGGCATGGCAAGGGCTGTACGCCGTGCTTATGGAAGGTCAGGAGCTCGATAACCCCGCCGGGTGGCTCTCAACGGTCTGTTACCGCCGCGCCATCGACGAGCACCGTCAGCGCAGCAGCGAACAGCAGCGCCTTGAAAGCGCCGGCAGCGAGCTGGAGGGGCGCATTGAGCCAGATCTGGCGGGCGCGCTGGACGATCGGCGCAAGTTGCGTCAAACCTTTGAGGGGCTGCGCCAGCGACTGGACTCGCGCGAGCAGCAGGCCGCCAGCCTCTGCTATCTGCAGGGCCTCTCACGCGCGCAGGCGGCTGAGCGCATGGGCATCAGCGAGGCCCGCATGCGCAAGCTCATGGAGGGCCGCGGACCTGGCCGCCCAGGGGTGGCCGCCAAGGTCGATGACTTGCTCAAGACCATCCAGGGGGGTGGCTGGTGCGAGCAGCAGGCATCGCTCATGCGCGGTCTCGCCTTCGGCGTGCACGACCCCGGCGGCGAGCGCTACCGCCTGGCTCGGCTGCACTATCGCGAGTGCCCCGCCTGCCGGGCCTACGTCCTCTCGCTGCGTGGCCTGGCCGCCGTGTTGCCGCCGCTCGCGCTGCCTTGGCTGCCTGGCATGGCCGGCCTCGGCGGGGCGCTGGGTGGCGGGGCGCTGGGAGGCGGGGGGAGCTCAAGCGCGGCTGGCCTGGGTGGAGGCTCAAGCGCGGCTGGCCTGGGTGGAGGCTCAAGCGCGGCTGGCCTGGGTGGAGGCTCAAGCGCCGCCGGACTCGGTGGAAGCTCTAGCGCAGCGGGCCTGGGCGGGGCTGCCGGCGGAGGCGCGGCCGGTGGTTGGTTGCCGCTAGGTGGCTCCTTCGGCGTCAAACTCGCCACCGGCTGCTTGCTTTTTGCCGGTGTAGGTGGAGGCTGCGTGGCGCTCATCGCGGGTCCCGGTCACTCCCGGAGCCCTGTGCACAATCACGACCTTGTGCATGGCTCGCGTGTTCCTGTCGCGGGCACCGCGGCGGCGGATATCCCAAGCTCCCCGGCGGGCCACTTCACCCGGCCGCGGACCTCAGCGCACGTCGTCTCCGCTTCGCATTCTCACTTCGCACGAGCAGCTGTGGCCTCGGCCGGCACGGCACAGCGCGAGTTGGGCTTCGAGCGCCCCGCGCGCTCTGCAGTGAGCAGCAGCAGAGCGCAAGTGTCGCGGACTGCAAAACCGCGTTCTCGTGCAGCTCCGGGGCGCGGCGCCGCGAGTGAGTTCGGGGCCGGTTAGCTCGACCCATGTGAGACTCTCTGGCATGTCGATGTCCGCCGGGTCGAAACCTCTGCCGGTCAACGTGGCCGTGGTGGGCCATGTCGAGTGGGTGGAGTTCGCGCGCGTCGAGCGCATGCCCGCGCCGGGGGAGATCGTGGAAGGCAGCGATCTCTTCCGCGAGCCGGCCGGCGGCGGCGCTGTCGCCGCGGTGCAGATGGCACGCCTGTGTGGCCAGGCTACGCTCGTGACCGCCCTCGGCGAGGACCAGCTCGGGCAGGACGCGCGTGCTCGTCTCAGCGAGCTGGGGGTGCGCGTGCTGGCTGCTCCCCGTGCAGCTCCCACCCGCAGGGCCGTGACGATGGTGGATAACCGCGAGCACGAGCGCACCATCATCACCCTCGGTGAACGCCTGGAGCCCTCGGGAGAAGATCCCGAGCTGCCGTGGCAGGAGCTGGCGGAGATGGACGCCATTTACTTCACCGCCGGCGACATTCTTGCGCTGCGTGCCGCTCGCAAAGCGCCTGTCTTGGTGGCCAGTCCACGCGCTTGGCACGCCCTCGGCCACGGCGTCGCGCTGGACGCGCTCGTGACGAGTCTTGCCGATCCCTCAGAGCAGGCGGGGCTGGGACGGGTGCGCGATGACGCCCGGCTGATTGTGCGTACCGAAGGTCAGCGCGGCGGCAGCTGGCTTGAAGGCCACGATGCCACCGCGCGCAGTTGGGCGGCGGCCGAGCCCCCGGGCCCGCTGGTTGACACCTACGGCTGTGGTGACTCCTTCGCGGCCGGCTTCACCTGCGGGCTGGCAGCGGGTATGGAGGTTCCTGCTGCGCTGGCGCTCGCCGCGCGCTGCGGCGCCGTCTGTCTCACCGGGCGCGGGCCCTATCAGCGCCAGCTCAGCGCCGAGGACCTCAGCCCCGCCAGCCCCGCGGAGCGCTGAAGACCTCAGCCGCGCGGAAACACCTTCATAAGCCCACGCAACGCCAGCGGGTTGCCACGCGGGCGCATCCTGCCCGTGGCAACCGCTCGTATCGGGTTCAGGCGATCGCCGATGATGTCAACGAAGTCCTGGTAAGCCACGCGGAAGCGCAGGTCCGGATTGGCTGCCTCGCCCTGCTCAGCCTCGCTGGAGCCGTTGTTGACCGTCAGGTGCCAGGTGGGCACATCGGGGTCGGTGAACTCCCACTGGAAGGTGGTGGGCTTACGCAGGCCGTGCTGAGGATTGACCTGTCGCACCATCTGGTCAAACAGCAATTCAAGCGTTGCGGGGTCGCGCTTGGAGGGCCCCTCGCGCACACCGATGATGCCGGCCATCGCCATCTGGCGCCCGACTAACGAGACTTCCTCGGGAGACAGTCCCGGTGGGATGATCGGCGGTCCCGGCAGCGTGTCGTGGGGCATGCCCGCCGAGCGCAGCTTGGTCTGCAGCGAGGTGACCCCTTCGCCGCCGATCTTCTCGAAGGTGTAGCCAAAGCAGGTCAAATAGCGTTCGTCCCAGCCCGGCGGCTGTAGCACCTGGCCGGTGTAGGGGAGCACTTCGCGCAGCAGTTTCGCCACCGCCGCGGGCACGCGCGAGTCTTCGCGGTTCAGATCGCACAGCAGCTTCACGCCGAAGCCGATGTGGCGCTGCTCGTCGAGCGCCACGTTCTCCATGCCCTGACGGAAGGCCGGCAGCAGGTTGCGCTCCTCCAGATAGCTCGTAATCATGTGCTGTCCGGTCTGCGCCAGGCTGGCCTCGATCACGAAGTGATACAGCGCCACCGCGGCCGCCAGCTTGGGGCGAGAGCGGTCTGCGCGCAACTCCGCGGCCATGCTGTCAAGGCGGCCAAAGATCTTGCGAAAGCCAGGCGTCAGTTCGTGCTCGATCGCATTCAAACCGCTCGCCATCGAGCCGTTGCCCAGGCCGCAGACCTCCTGCATGAAGCGCTTGAAGAACACCGCATGGCGCGCCTCGTCGACCTGCTGCGTGGCCAGGAAGTACTTCTGCTCCTCCCTTGGCGCCGCATCGATGTAGGGAGAGAGATTGTCCGCCACCGCGTCCTCGCCCCAGAAGAACAGCGCGTAGTTCCACAGCGCCGCCTTACGCTCGAAGTCGGTGAACTCCTCGCGCCACTGCCGGGCATCCTCGGTGAAGTCGAGCTCTGTGGCGCTCCAGTTGCCTCGCTCCCAGCGCGCGTAAAGGTCCTCGTATGAGATCGCGTCCGCCGGCAGGCTGGCAACGCCCGCGGATGCCTGCGGGCCGCGCGGCGCGGCTGAAGAGGCTGGTGTGGTGGTAGTGGCCATGTCTTTCTCTAGCTCCTCTTCGCTTCGCTGTGATGGTGGCACGCGCTCAATGCGATCGACCCCCTGTGTCTGCTTGGCCTAGTTTGGCTGCCTGGCCAGTCTGAAGACTACCGTACCTTCGAGTGGCCGTCCACCGGTAGACACAGGCAGGCATAGTGCACTGTGAAGACGCGCTTGGCCGTCTGCGGAGCGAGGCGGTGAAGCGCTGCTCGCACCGCCCATTTGACGCTCGCTCGCGCCTGCGCTGGGAAGGTGCGAGCAAAGAAGCGGTGCACGGCCAGGGGCAGGGGGTCCTCCAGCTCGCCTGCCACCCGCAGGCCCGCATCGGCCGCGATGGTGTGCACTGCGTTGCGGCTCAGGCGGTGCAGGTGCCCCACCTCCTTGGCGTGCGCGCGCTTGGTGCGCCGTCGCGCCGACAGGTTGTCCTCAAGCGGCACCTCCACCACCACGGCCTGACATACGCGCGCGACCTCAGCTAACAGGCTTGCCGGATCGGGCACGTGCTCCAGCACGTGCGAGAGGAGCCCTAACGCGAACTTTTCATCGCCCAGCGGCAGGTGCTCGCCGTCGTACAGCTCCACCGCGTCGATCTCTGCACGCCTGCGCGCAAGCGCCACCGCCTGCGCCGCGATCTCAACGCCCTCCAGGCGTCCTCCGAACCCACGATGGCGCAACTCGCAGAGGATCGCGCCGTCGCCACAGCCCACCTCCAGCGTGCTCGGCGGCGCGATGCCTGCCTTCGAGCAGAGGACGATCACGTGCTCGGCCTTGCCTTTGGCGCTCAAGGCTCGCCACTCGGCGTACATGCTGTCCGCGCCGGGAGAGCTTGTGTAGGTCTCCTCGTAGAAGTCGGCCAGCTGCGCGCGCTCGATTCCCTCCAGCGTGGGTTTCGTGCCTGGCTGCAAAGGGTCGGCCACAGTGACGATTATCGTGCCCGCGATGAAGATTTCCCTGCGACAGGCTCCCACCACGATTCCGGCGCTGGTGGCGGTGGCGGGGATGGTGGTGTGGGCGACCGACCAAGCCGGCTACCCGTTGACCCATTGGGCGCCCGGCGGGCTTGTGGCCTTGGTGCTGTTTGGGATCGCTCTGGTGGCGGTGCCGCTGCGCTTCACAGAGGTGCCCCTGGCAGTGCGGGTGGCGACACTGTGTCTGGCGGCCTACGTGGCGCTCAGCTTCCTGTCGATCCTCTGGGCTGGGGTGCCGGGGGACGCCTGGGAAGGGGCCAACCGCTCACTGCTGTACCTGCTGGTGTTCATGTTGTTTGCCCTTTGGCGCCAGCAAGGGGCGAGCGCGGCCCTGCTGCTGGGGACATGGACGGTGGCGATGATCGCGCTGGCGGCCTTCGCGGTGCTGCACGTCGATCACGGCTCGCTCGCGAGTCTTTTGCCGGACGGACGGCTCGTCTACCCCACGGGCTATCCCAACGCCAACGCGGCGCAGTGGCTGATGGCCTTCTGGCCGGCGCTGCTGCTGGCGCGCGGCGAGCAGCTGTGGTGGTGGCTGCGCGGGGTGCTGGCAGGGGGCGCGGTCCTGCTGGCGGCGGCGGCGCTATTCAGCCAGAGCCGCGGCTCGCTGTTTGCGACGCCCCTGGTGGCCGTGCTGGTGTTTGCGCTGCTGCCCGGACGCGTTCGCACCTTCGCCGTGTTCGTGCCCATCGCACTGGGCGTGGGCGCGATCGCGCCGCTGGTGCTGCGCGTCGGCGATCGTCTGCACTCTGGGCAAAGCGCCGGTGGGGTTATGCACGAAGCAACCACGGCCATATTCCTGGCCGCGCTGCTTGTTGGGATCGTTGTGGCGGTGGCCGCGCTCGTTGAGAGCCGCAGGACGCTCTCGCCGCGCGCCGGCAGGCGCATTTATGAGGGCACGCGGGCGGTTGCCTTGCTGGCCCTGGTGGCGGTTGTGGCCGGTGGCTGGGCGGTCGCGGGCAACCCCCTCACGCGCCTGGAACACGGCTGGCAGAGCTTCAAGGGGGGCTACGGCTCAAGCAATCAGAGTGGCAGCCGGCTGGTCAGCGGCTTGGGCAGCAATCGCTACGACTTCTATCGCGTCGCTCTGGATGAATTCAAGGCCCACCCGCTGCTGGGCATTGGCGCTGACAACTATGCCCAGCAGTACCTGCTCCATGGACGCAGCCTTGAGACGCCTCACTATCCGCACAGTGTGGAGCTGCGCACGCTCACGCAGACGGGGCTGGTGGGTGGCGCGCTGGCGCTCGTGGGCCTTGCGGCGGCGCTCTTGGCCGCGCTGCAGGCGGCGCGGGGCGAGGATGCCTTAGGGGGCTATGTGGCGGCAGCCGCTCTGGCGGGCTTCGGCTACTGGGTGGTGCACGGCTCGGTGGATTGGTTCTGGGAGTTCGCGGGTCTCGGCGCCCCTGCGTGGGCGCTGCTGGGGTTGGCCTGCGCGTTGGCGCCGCGCAAAGCCAAGGCGCTGGAGTCGCTGCCGGCTGGAAAAGGCGCTCAGCCAGGTCGAGAAGGCGCCCAGCCAGGTCGAGAAGGCGCCCAGCCAGGTCGAGAAGGCGCCCAGCCAGGTCAAGCAGCGGCCTCCTCGCGCTCGCGCCGCGTCGCTTTGAGGGTAGGTGGGCTCGCGCTGGCGGCGCTCGTCGCACTGTCGTTGCTCGCGCCTTGGCTGAGCCAGCTGGAGCTGCAGAGCGCCGCACGCGTGTGGCCCGCGGCGCCGTCTAAGGCGTATACGCGTCTGCACGACGCGGCGGCGCTCAATCCGCTCAGTGATGCGCCCTATCTGGTGGCGGGCAGCATCGCGCTGCGCCTGGGCGAAGTCAATCGCGCCGATCATGAGTTCGCGCTTGCCTTGCAGCGTGTGCCTGGCGACGCCTACGCGACGCTTGAGCGCGGCGCGATTGCCTCTTCGGCAGGGCGGCGCGCGCAGGCGCTGGCGCTGCTTGAGCGCGCCGCTGCGCTCGATCCTCGGGATCCTCTTACGCAGCAGGCTCTGGCCCTTGCCCGCCAGGGCAAGCGTGTGGATATCGGAGAACTGAACCGCTCAATCCTGCGCGAAGCTCAGCAACTCTCCTAAAGCCGATGATGAGATCCTGTAAAACAGTGCAGGTTCGCGGCTTTGTACCTATACAGTGGGAACAATCTTCGCTAGCTTGTGCAAAGAAGGCCTGGCTGAATCGCTGGCTCCGGACAGGTTTCCGAGCCCCCGACGTAGGACAACGGCGATGACGGGGCACACGGCACGGAGAGTGGTCCGGGTAGCGCTGCTCATGCCGATACGAAACCCAAGGCAGGGAAAAATGACTCGCCATCGCTCCAGCAGATTCATTCTCCTGATGTTGTCGCTCACGCTTACGGCAGCCGTTCTCGTGGCGCCCGGCAGCGCTTCGGCGGGTTCGCTGCTGAGCGGCTACGGAGGGCCCGGTGGCGGCACCCAGGCGCTGCTGGGCTCGACCCTGGTTGGGGGTCGTTCCTCAGGCGCCGGCGGCGGAGGCTCGTCTGGGGCATCCTCTGCGCTGAGTGGCACGCAGGTGTCCGGCGCCGGCTCGGGAGTGAGCAGTCAGGGCGGCGGCGCGGGCGCCGGCGAAGGGAAGGGGGGGCCGGCAGCGACCGGTGCCTCCAGCGGACGCGCGGGAGCCAAGCACGGTGGCGTAAGCGGTTCGGCGAGCACCGGCACATCCGCCAAGGGCTCTGCTGCGTACACATCTTCGGGAGCCTTGCGGCCCTCGGCAGGGATAGTGGCCGCGAGAGATTCAAGCCCGCTTGGCCTCACCGGCACCGACGTGTGGCTGCTGGTCTTCGTGCTAGGTGTGTTGGCTATCACGATGGGCCTCACTAGAGCAGTGGCAAGGATGCAGCACAACATCTAAAGCTCAAGGACAGGCAAGCAATCACACGATTAGGGACAAGGATGCCCGCACCCCCACCCCCACCCACGGACTCCTCCATGCGAATCACCCAGCAGAGCAGCACCAGCATTCCGCTCAGTGGAACGCTGACCCACCCACGCGATGCCCCGCGCTATGAGCCCGCTCGCTGGGACACCTTCCGTGGCCCATTGCAGTGGCTGCTTGAGGGTCCCGGCTGGGATCTGCTGCGCCCAACGGTCGATTTCCTGCTGCTGTGCGTGGCCATGGTCTTCGCGCTGGGCGGTGTGCAGGCCACGCTGAACGTCCCTGCGGAGCAGGCCCCCCTATTGGCGATGCCGCCGCTGGTGCTCATGCTGCTGTATCTGCGCGGGCTCTACCGCACTCGCTTGCGCGCGCTGGTGCTGGACGGGGTGGTGCCGGTGATGAGCGCCGTATCGGTGGCGGCCATGGTCGTGGCCATGATCGGCATCTTCTTCAACAACAGCATCCCCAGCCAAGGCGACTGGGTGCGCGGTTGGGCCTTCGCACTGGTCGCTGTCGGTTTCGGGCGCGTCTCGCTGGCATTGGCCCAGCGCGTGGCGCGCAGCAGCCGCCGCGTAGGCAAGCCGGTGCTGATCATGGGCGCCGGGCTGGTGGGCTCGCAGGTGGCCCGGCGTTTGGACAGCCATCCTGAGTATGGCCTGCGGCCGGTGGGCTTACTCGATGACGATCCGCGCTCGATCGCGGAGGTCGGCGGGCGCGATGTGCCCGTGCTGGGCACCGTCGAGGACCTCGATGAAATCGTCCTGCACACCGGCGTGGGCCATCTGATCGTCGCCTTCTCCTCCGTCGCCGACGCGCGCGTGAGTCGCTTGATCCAGCGCTGTCAGGAGTTGGGTATCGAGGTGTCGGTGGTGCCACGCATGTTCGACACCATCAACAACCGCGTGGGCTATGACACGGTCGGCGGCCTTCCGTTGATGTCCTTCTCAAGCGTCAATCCCAGAGGGATTCAATTTGCCACCAAGCACGCTTTCGACCGTATTTTTGCGGTGCTCTTGCTGCTGGTGCTCTCGCCGGTGATCTTGCTGACCGCGCTGGTGGTGCGCATCAGCTCTCCCGGTCCGGTGTTCTTCCGCCAGCGCCGCGTGGGCCGCGATGGCAAGGTGTTCGACCTCTACAAGTTCCGTTCTATGCGCATCGAGCCGGCTCTGGCGCCGGCGGCCACGGCCGCCACAGGCTTTGTGCCTGGGGCCGACATGGCGCCCGGTGGGGTCGAGGGTCAGGACCGTCGCACGCGCGTGGGGCGCTTCCTGCGCCGCACCTCGTTGGATGAGCTGCCGCAGCTGTTCAATGTGCTGCATGGCGATATGAGCATCATCGGTCCGCGCCCTGAGCGCCCGGAGTTCGTGGAACTGTTCGGGCGCGACATCGCTCGCTACGGCGACCGCCATCGCGTGAAGTCGGGGATCACCGGCTGGGCGCAGGTGCACGGCCTGCGCGGGCAGACCTCGCTGGCCGAGCGCGTGGAGTGGGACAACTACTACATCGCCCACTGGTCGCTGGGGCTGGACATGAAAATCCTCGTGCTGACGTTCATCGCGCTGTTCCGCAACGCCGAGTAGGCGCCGGAAGGCTCAGATGCCGCGCTGGGCGCTGTGGCTCACGCCGGCCCAGTACTGAAAGACGCGTACGCGCAGGCCGTGTGTGCCGAGCACCTTCGGCAGCTTCAAGGAGTAGCGGTTGAAGCGGTCGAGTGTGAACAGCGCCCGGTACCGCAGCGTGGCGCCCTGGAAGGCTTCAAGGCCCATGTAGTCGCCCGCCGGCCCCGAGCCCGTGGCAAGCAGCCAGCCGCGGCTGGCGCGTAGGCTGACGGTCACCGGACTGAGCCTGCCGCTGGTTGGCGCTGCCAGCGCCTGGCTCAGCGCCGCGAAGGAGGGCTTGCGCGTGCCGTTTTCGTTGAGCACGCCGAAGTCTTCTCGTAAGGAGCCTTGCAGCTTGTAGACCACCTCGGCGGCTACGTAAGGGGTGTTCGCCAGCGAGCGAACGACATCGGCGAGGTTGGTGCCCTGCGCCTGGGCCGTTACGCATCCCTGTTCCTGCTGGGTGCGGTGGCGTGGCCAGCAGGAGCTCCAGCCGAACTCATCCAGCCATAGCGGCTTGGTGTCGCCGTTTGCGCTCTGCACCGCGTGAATCGCGCGCAGCGAGCCCAGCACGAGGTTGTAGAAATGCACCGCCAGGCCGTCGTAGTAGCCCTTGATTCCCGCCGCATAGAGCGCTCGCAGGAAGGCTCCGTTGGAGCCCACAAGCGAGCCGGCCAGCACCGTCACGCTGGGATTTGCCTGCTTGATGGCGGGATATGCGGCGCGCAGAATGGCTGCGTAGTGCTGAGGCTTTTCCGGGCCAGCCAGGTACTGCTGGTTGGCCTGATCGGGCTCGTTCCACACCTCGATGCCGGCTAGCTTGGCGCCATAGCGCCCTGCCAGGAAGGCGGTGAGAGCGCCGTAAGGGGTCGGATCGCGGGGCGGCCAGGCGTTGGCCTGTGACTGCCGTGAGGGGGAGCAGGCGCTCAACAGCGCCGCTGGCGCCGAAGAGTCCCAACAGGGGGTGCTGTCGACCGTCATGATGACCTTGATGCCCGCCGCCGCGGCATCGGCCACGAGGCGATCGGTGAGCGCCAGCGCGGTTGGGTCGATCGATCCCTGGGCGCGGGGTTCGATGCTCGACCACGGCACCTCCGTGCGCACCACCTGGGCACGCAGCTTCTTGGCGGCGGCGATCGAGCTGTCGATCCTGGCGAAGGTCATATCGTGACCGATGCCGACCACGTTTACGCCCCCCAGCGGCGCCGCGGCTGCGCTGGGCGCCGCGTACGCGAGAGCGCATACGGCCAGAATCACGAGCTGCGGGAGCAGTCTTCTAGTTTGCGGGAGCGACGCGAGCTTGCCAGGGCGTTGGCGCATTACCTGCACACAGTAGGCTGTTGGCAGGTCATGTCCCCCACTTGGATCTGGATGCAGGCGGCGATTGTCGTATTCGTGCTGATCGGCATGGTCATCGCCATCGTGAAGCTCGCCTAGGGCCTCGATCTAGCGTTGCCATAGCTTCCAGCTGCGCTTGGCGCTTGGCAGGGTGAACTCTGGACGGGGCGGGATTGCGCCCCCGTCGAGGATCGCCGCGGGCACCGTACAGGTCAGCCACTCGCTGAGCGCTCCCAGCCCGGCTTGCTCCAGCTCGCCGGCGATGCCGGGAGGGCGCCGGGTGGGATCGTGCGTGTCGGAGGCCACGTTGTGCACCAGATCCTCGCGCAGCAGCTGCATGGCAAAACGCTGCACCTCGCCGCCGAAGCGCCCCACCAGGGAGCCGGCGGTGATCGACGTCAGCACTCCGTTGTGCACGAGCATCTCAAGCGGTCGGGGGTCACGATGAAAGGCCGAACAGCGCTCGGGGTGAGCCAGCACCACGCGATGCCCGTGGCGCTGCAGGTCGAGCACCAATGCGTCCATGCCGGTGGCAACCGGCGTGAAGGGACACTCGATCAGCAGCCATTCCCCTCCGCCCAGCGTCAGGCGTGAGAGCTCGGCGGGATCAAGCTCGGCGGCACGGGTCATTGCGATCTCTGCTCCCTGGCGGATCTCAAGGGCGATTCCCGCGGCTTGCACGCGCGCATTGACCTCCGCTGTGAGCGGCGCAATGATGTCCGCCTCGTTGGGGTAGCGCCAGCTCACATGAGGCGTGGCCAGGAGTGTGCGCACGCCACTGTCCGCCACTGCACGTGCGAGCGCAAGCGACCCCTCGATCGTCTCAGGGCCATCGTCGATGCCAGGCAGCACGTGGGAGTGAAGATCGATCACAGGCTCTGACACGATACGGGCCTATGCCGATAGGCTCGCAGGTAGGGATAGGCTCGTAGGTAGGGCGGGTATGATCGTCGCGGCCAGCTGTTCGGCCACAGTGCAAACCACAACAGCCGAGACCACAGCGCGCTAGGAGCTATAGGAGAGGGATTATGTTCAGATCGATCGTGGTGGGCACCGACGGTTCGGACACCGCCTCCCAGGCGGTGCACCAGGCGGTTGACCTCGCCGGTGCGGTGGGAGCGACCTTGGAGATCGTCAGCGCGTATGAGCCTGTGCCGGCGCAGCGCCTGCGCGAAGAGCGCCGCGATACTCCCGAGGAACTGGAATGGGCGATCAACCCACGTGAGGATGTCGACGCCACGCTTGAAAGCGCCGCCGAGCTGGCGCGCGGCGCGGGCGTCACCGTCAACATCTACTCGCGTCAGGGCGATCCCGCCGATGCCATCCTCGATGTGGCCGAGGAGCGCGAGGCCGACCTGATCGTGGTTGGCAACAAGGGCATGACCGGCGCCAAGCGTTTTCTGCTGGGCTCGGTGCCCAACAAGGTCTCCCACCACGCTCCCTGCTCGGTGCTGATCATCAGGACAACCTGACGCGGCGGCGGGTAAGGGGCGGCCGCGGGCGCCGCACCCTTGTGTGCGGGTCTACGGAGGACCCGTGACCATGCCGATTGTGGCTGGATAATATGGATTCCTCAGTGCGCCCAAATCGCATCGTCTCACTTCAGACGACGACCGAGCGCGGCGGTGCCGAGTACGCCAATGTCGACCTCCTGGCCGCGCTCATTGCCAGGGGGCATGAGGTCGTGCTGCTGACCAATCTTCCTGATCTGGCGGCGGACACAGACGTGCCTGTGAAGATGATCGATCTCGGCCCCAAGCTCGGCCGTGGCTCGCTTGCCCGCGTGCTGCCACGCTCGCCGATGATCCTCTGGCGCCTGGCGCGTGCGCTGCGCGCCGAGCAGCCGATCGGGGTGCTGCTGCTGCACTTCAAGAAGGAGCAGCTGCTGTGCGCGCTGCTGCCGCGAGGACTCACCGGAGAGATCGTGTGGGCCGAGTGGGGTCCCGTGCCTCCGCAGCTGCGCCGTTGGCCCGCGCGTCTGCTCTACGCTTGGGCGGCGCGGCGAGCACAACGGATCATCGCCATCTCCCAAGGCACCAAGCAGTCAATCGTGGCGACCGGCGTGCCCGCGGAGAAGATCGAGGTGGTCCCAAACCTTGTCGATGTGGAGTCCGTTGGCTTTGGTCACCTCGGCCGCTCCGAGCTGCGTCGCGCGTGGGGTGTGGATGAGCAGACACTCGTGCTGGGCTGCATCTCGCGCTTTCATCCACGCAAGCGCAACGACGTGATCATTGACGCCATGGCGCATCTCGACGGCGAGGACGTGCTGCTGGTGCTGGCGGGCGAGGGCGAGCAAGAGCCTGCCTTGCGCGAGCGCGCTCGGCCCTACGGCGAGCGTGTGCGCTTTGTGCCCAATGTGCGCGGCCAGGTCGAGGCCTTCCTGTCCGCCTGCGATCTGCTCGTCTTTGCGCCCAGTCCCACCGAGGGCGAGCCGCGCGTGATCGTGATGGCTCAGCTCGTGGGTGTGCCGGTGGTGGCAACCGACTCTGAGGGCGCGCGCGGTCTGATTCCGCCAGGCGGGGGCGTAATCGTCTCGCCCCCTCACGACGCCCGTGCGCTGGCCGATGTCGTCAGCTCCTACCACGAGGACCCCGAGCGTCGCCGCGCCGAGGGCGAGGCGGCGCGTAAGGCGACGCTTGAGAGCCACGACACCGAGCGCACGCTGCGCTCGGTCGAGCGAGCCTTGGGGCTGCGTGCGGACGCCTAGATTGCGGCTAAGTGGCGCTCCTCAGTTGCGGCTGCGCGCCGGCTCCTAAGTCGCCATCCACCACTCTCCCTCAAGGCGCGTCAACAGTGCGTGCCCTGAGGTGATGGCTCCCAGCAGTTCCGGGTGGCGGCTATGCACGAGCGATCTGGCGCTGAAGCGAAACAGCGCGCCGCGGTGGGCCAGCGGGGCCAGGATGTGCGCCTCCACGCGGCCTTGCACCGCCGCGCCGCCACCAGCCACCGCGTGAGCGAAGAGATTGTCGAGCACAGCGCCCGCGTGGCGATCGTGCGCGGCGATCTGCAGGACCTGGCAGCTTTCGTCGCGCAGCAGGAAGTAGACGTACCAGCCCAGCACCCTCCCGTCCTCGCCGCGCACCAGTCGCCGCTGCGGCTCGCCCCAGGTGCGATTGTTGTGCAGCTCAGCGAACACCCACTCCAGAAACGGCTCGTCGTAGTCGGGCACCAGTCGCAGCGAGCGGGTTATCTGCGGCAGGTGCTCCAGCACCAGCGCGGGCGTCAGCAGCTCGTCCTGTGTGCCGAGGGCTTGAGGCGCATGAAATTGGGGCACTGCGCGCGTAGTTGGCCCGTCCAGCAGCGGCAGTGCCTTTCGTGCCCACGGTTTCACCTTGTGGCGCCGCCACACATTGGCTCCCAGCACGCGATTGCCCGCATAGCTCCAGGGACGGAACACACGCAGCCAGATCATGCTGCTGGGGTGCATCATCTGGCCGCCGATCAGCTCGAAGATCTGGCGCATCTGCTCGGAGGCGCCGTCGGTGATCGTCAGCTCCTGTGGCCCGGCCATGTAGCGTCGCCACAGCGTCGCGCCCACGCCGCGATTGCGCACCTTGGGGTGGGCGATCAGCGGCCCTCCCGCGGCCAGTCGCACAGGCTCGCCGTCGAAGCGCATGCGGCGCACGTGTGAGCCGATGAAGCCCAGGATCTCGCCGTCGTCGGCGACATAGACAAGGCTCGGGATCTCCGGATCCGCCCATGGGTGGTCAAACAGCGTGCGCTCGAACCATTCAGGCAGCTCGGGCGCCGGGATGCGCCAATCCGACTGGTCCACAAAACGGTAGAGCTTGGCTACCTCCTCGATCTCATCGCGGCGCATGGCACGGATCTCGCTCATGTGCTCGGCGCTCCCTTCATCTCCGCCTCACGCAGGCGGACGATCAATTGCGCGATCAGCCCGATGCTGCGCAGATCGTCGACCTCCAGGGACTCCAGCGGCATCTGTAGACCCAGCTCCTGCTCGATCTCGAACAGCAGCGTCACAAGTCCCAGCGAGTCCAGCAGGGCGGCGTCGATGATGTCGACGTCCTGCCCCGGTGGCGTGATGCTGAGCGTCTCGCTGAAGATGCGTTCGATGGTCGCCACCACCTCTGCTTCAGACATCGTTCACCTCCGTTGCGAAACGTTCCTTGAGTCCGCGGCGGTCGATCTTGCCGCTCACGTTGCGGGGCAGCTCGGGCATCTGCAGCCACTTGGCAGGCAGCATGTAGGAAGGCAGCGCCTCGCTCAGCGCCTTGCGCAGCTTGGGGGCGTCGAGCTCGGTGTTTGGCTTCGAGCTCCATGCGCAGCAGATCGCGGTGCCCTCGAAGCCCGTGCTGGGCACGGCCACGACCGCGCATTCACCGACGTCCTCGATCGCGCTCAGCGCGGTCTCGATCTCGCCCAGCTCGATGCGGTAGCCGCGGCTCTTGATCTGCGAGTCCATCCGGCCGGCATAGTGCAACACACCCTGCTCGTCTTCGCGACCCAGATCGCCTGTGCGATAGACGCGCTGTCCGCTGCCGGGCTGGGTGAGGAAGGCTGCCGCCGTCTTCTCCTCATCGCGCCAGTAACCGGGGCTCAGTCCGGCGCCGGCGATGCACAGCTCGCCGGTCTCCATCGCCGGCACCGCCTGCAGATGCTCATCGAGCACGAGAATATCCTCACCGCCGCAAGGCTCGCCGATCGGGATCGGCACGCTCGTGTCTTTGGGCGCCTCTTTCACCGTGTAATAGCTGGAGGCGATCGTGGCCTCAGTGGGCCCATACAGGTTGGTGTAGCTCGGCTTTTTCACACGTGTCATCCAGTGCGCCAACACCGCCGGCGCGAGCACCTCGCCGCACCACACCACCCGCTCCAGGCTCGCAAAGTCGTTCTCCTCGATCGCGTTGCCTTTCACCATGTAGGCGAAGGTCGAGGGCACTGAGAACCACTGCGTCAGCTCACTGTCACGAATGAACTTTGCCAAATGGGCCGGCAGCAGAACCTTGGGGCCCACCAGGTGAAGCTCGCCCCCACTTGACAGCGTGCCATAGATATCGAAGGTGGAAAGATCGAAGTGCAGCGGCGGGTGCCCGGAGATGCGATCGCCCGGCTGGTGCCCGAAATATGGCAATGCCCAGTCCAGGAAGGCGGCCACCATCGCGTGTGTTATCACCACGCCCTTGGGCACGCCCGTGGAGCCCGAGGTGAACAGAATGTGAGCGGCATCCTCAGGGCCGGTTTCACTCGATGGGCTGTGGCTGTCCTGTTCGGCCACCTGCTGTGGGCCAAATGCGGCGTTCTGCAGATCTCCTTGCACGGAGCCCAGCTCGCCCTCGATCCGCAGCTCCTCGCTGAGCTTGGTCGCCGGCAGGGATGCCAAGACCACGCGCGGCTCTGCCACATCGAGAATGCGCTGCACCCTCACCGCGGGGCTGGCGATGTCCACTGGCACGTACACCCCGCCTGCCTTCAGCGTCGCCAGCATGCTTACGATCGCCGCTGGCGACTTGGGTTGCAGCAGGCACACGCGCTCGCCGCGGCCTACTCCCCGCTGGCGCAAGAGGCTTGCCAGGCGATTGCTCGCGAGCTCCAGCTCTTCATAGGACAGGCTCTCCCCGTCCATCACGATCGCTGTCTGTGCCGGCCAGCGTTCGCTTGCAAGCGACACCCGCTCGTGCAGCATGGCAGTGCTCACGAGACCGCGGCGCGTGTGCGCTCGAAGACCGCACCGATGTGGTGCAACTCCTCCTCGGAAGGTGGAATATCGAGAATGAAGCAGCCATAGCCCAATTCCACGTAGCGTCTCAGCTCGTCTGCCACGCGCTCGTAGCTGCCTACGAGGTAAGGACAGAAAGTGGAGTAATTCTCAAATGGCCACAGCCAGTAGGGATCCTGCTCGTCGCGCTCGCCCTCCTCGCCGGCCATCTCCGAGAGCTGACGGTGCCAGTGTGAATCGGACACCTTCATTGCCAGCGTGTGGGCAATCTGGCCTTTGCGGTCCTCGGGGAAACGCTCGTGCGCAACCTGCCACGCCTGTTGTGAATCTGGGCGTGTGACGATCCCCACTCTGATCCCCGCGCCCTGCACCTCCTCCTGCTGATCGGGCTCCTCGTGCGCGCGCTTGGGGTACTTCACCGGGGTCGCACCGATCTCATGAGCTGCTTTTAAGCCCGCCGGGGAGGAGCCTGAGATCAGGACCCCCGGTTGCAGCTCCTGCGCCAGGGCAGGGGTCAGGCTGAGTTTGTCTACCGAGTAATACTTTCCCGTGCGGGTGACGGTCTCTCCGGCCAGCAATGCTGTGACGATCTGGGTGTACTCCACCGTGCGCTCATAGCGCTCGTCGTGGGGGGTGGGGTCGTTCAGCGCCAGCAGATCGTTGCGAAATCCCCCTGCCAGCATGTTCAGATAGAGCTTGCGGTCGTGCATATAAGCCAGCGATGTCACCATCTTGGCCACCGAGTAAGGGTGCATGTAGGCTGGCTGCACCGCCACCAGCGGCGCCAGGCGCTCGGTCGCTTGCAGGATCAGCTGTGAGACCAGCCACGGGTCGGCGATGCCGTTGTCGGTATAGACCAGCATCCCCTCGCACCCTGCCTGCTCGCTCCAACGCGCCACCTCGGCGACGCTGCGCGCGTATCGATCGCTGGACAGGTCGCGCGATTGGGGACATGTTGAGAAAATCGTGAACTGATCGCTGCCCATTATCTCTTCCCCTCTGCTCTTACGGCCGGCTCGGCCGGCTCGCTGATTCTAGAGATCTGGTGCTTACGCACCATCGTGTTATGCAGGAAAAGCGCCTGAATGCCCGTCGTGAGGAAGGTCTCGATTGCCTCCTCCGGGGTGTTGACGATCGCCTGGCCTTTGACGTTGAAACTCGTATTGAGCACCATCTCGCGGCCGGTGTGGCGTCCGACCGCCTCCAGCAGCTCGTGGAACTCACGATTGTCGTGCGCATTCACCGTTTGCACTCGCGCGGAGCCATCCACGTGGGTAATCGCCGGCAGGTCATCTCTGTGCTCGGGGCGTACGTCGAGGTTGACAGTCATATACGGCAGCTCAGTGCCCGGCTCGGTCTGAAACCACCTGTCCACTTGCTCAAGCGTCACCGCTGGGGCGAAGGGGCGGAAGGCCTCGCGCATCTTCACCAGCGCATTGACGCGGTCGCGCATCTCGGGTCGGGCGGGGTCGGCCAGGATGCTGCGATGGCCCAGGGCGCGGGGCCCGAACTCCATGCGCCCGCGATACCAGGCGATCACCTCGCCTTGCGCGATCAGCTCGGCCGCTGCCTCGCAGGTCTCTGCCAGGCCGCCCATGGGTGTGACCTGCACCTCCACGTCGGGTTCCTCGGCCCTCTCCTTGCTCCGCCACTCCTGCGCCGCATAGGATGCAAGCGCCTGTTCGATGCGCTCCAGCGGATGCTGGGGCCCGTAGAAGGGCGTGGGAGAGCGACGGTTGACGATCTCCGCGGCCGCTGCCGCGTGGTGCAAAGCGGCGCCCAGCGCCGATCCGTCATCGGCCGCCGCGGGCTGCACGTAGATCTCATCGACCACGCCACTTGCCAGCAGCCGGCCGTTGGCAGTGGTGTTCAACGCCACTCCGCCTGCCAGCGCGAGCTTGCGCATACCCAGCTGCTCGGCGAAGTGCCCACAGGTGTGCAGAATGGCTCGATCCAGGCAGGCCTGTAAGCCCGCCGCCACATCGCGGTGCTCGTCGGTGATCTCGCTGTCTGGCTCTCGCGCCGCGATCAGCTGCTCGGCCAGCAGCGCGCGCGTGAGCGCGTGACGCTCGCGCTCTTCGCGCGTGCCTCCCAGCTTCAGCGCAGCGATCTCCCAGCCGCCGTCGGCGCGGAGTTGGATGGCCTGATCGAAGAAGCCGCGGTGGCGCTCGGGGTCGCCATAGGGGGCCAGGCCCATGATCTTGTACTCATCGGAGTTGAAGTCAAAGCCCAGATGCAGCGTCACCACCGAGTAGAAGATGCCGATGGAGCTCGCCGCGGAGATCCTGTGCACAGGCTCCAGGCGCCCTTTGCAAGCACGATAAATGGTGGCTCCGTGTGCCTCGCCCATGCCGTCGATGACCGCCACCATGCACTCATCCCAGCCGGAGGTGTAGTAGGCCGAGGCGGCGTGGGCCATGTGGTGATCGAGATGGGCCACGCGCTCCACGGGCAGCTGTGGCAACGCCGACTGCACGCGCTTGACGAATGCCTCGCGCGAGAGCACATCGCGGTAGCACTCGCTTGATATCGGGTCAAGCGCATACATCGTGCGATAAGGCTGGTAGTCGAAAGAGTGCACCACCGCATCCACCTCGCCGGCTTGCAGGCCGGCCTGCTCCAGGCAGCTATGGATCGCGCCCAGTGGGAACTCTCCTGTGTGCTTGCGCCGCGAGATCCGCTCCTGGGCGACCGCCGCCACAACCTCGCCATCAATCACCAGCGCAGCGGCTGAATCGTGGCCCTGGGAGATGCGGTACTCGCGCTCTTCCAGACCAGGCCAATGGTGACGCTTGAACTCCATCGTCCCCTCAATGCCGCTGACTCCGATGACCCTCATGTCGCCTTCCCTGGTGGAGGATGCAGGTAGTTGGTATCGGCTGTCAAGGCTGCCGACATAAAAGGCGCCTGCGTCCCGGTCGATCCGTGACCAGTGACGAGTGAGCCCACTGCTTTTCCGTATTCTAATCGCATCATGAAGCCTTGTGTAGTTCAGTACTTATACGTTCACAGCCCTGGCGAGCAGTTTGACTATCCGAGCAGTCGCTCGCGTGGTGTGCCGGCCGTGGCAGCACGCTATATGGAGTGCGCGCTCGTGCAGTCGGCCTCGCTGTGTATGCGCGAGTTCGACTGCGACGTGGTGCTTGTCACCAACGACACCGACTTGGGCGCCGGCCGTGGCCGTGCCGCGCGGCTGCTGGATGCCGCCAGCTCGCTGGGGGTGGAGGTGGTGTACGCCGACTACCTGCATCGGCCGGCCGACAATAACCCGGCGTTCATGGCCTCGCAGTACGTCTGGGACGCGATTTTGGCGGTCGCTGAGCGCAGCGAGCCCGATCGGCAGCTGTGGCTGATGGACACTGACTGCGTGTGGTTTGACCCGCGCCGGGTCTTCGCCTGCGCTCCAGGCGCGCCGGGCGTCGGCTGCATCGAGATGAACTACCCCCAGGACTGGGAGCTCAACGGCTGGACGCCTCGGCAGATAGGCGAGCTGGCGGGGCGCATGGGCGTGCCTGGGACTCCAGGCGTGGATGTCCCCTGGGCTCCGGTGAAGTGGGTCGGGGGAGAGCTCTTAGCCGGCGCCGCGGCGGACCTGCGCACGCTCGTCGGCACCTGCAAGGAGCTTGAACTGAATGCCATAGAGCTAGGCGCCGCGTTGCACACCGAGGAGCACCTGCTGACGCTTGCCTGGGCGCTGGGGCGCGTGGATATCCACGATCTCTCAGCCGTGGCGCGGCGCGTCTGGACCGGCCCGCGCCACGGCGCTCCCCAGATCGAGAATCCCGAGGCGATTGGCGTGTGGCATCTGCCCGCGGAGAAGGGCCTGGGCTTCCGTCGCGCCGCACGCGAGGTGCTTGCCGGGCAGGGCAGGCGTCTGGTGGAAGACCTGGATGTGCCGGCACGCGCGCTGAAGCGCTTCAACATCGCCGGCGGGGGCTGGCAGCGGCGCCTGCGCGATGACAGCTGGATCGCCGGGCAACGGCTGCGCGACGGGGTCAGTGGGCTGCGCGAGGGGGTCAGCGCGATGGTGAGCCGGGCCTGATGGCCTCGGCTTGCGCTCCGGCTCCGGCGGCGGCGTCGTCGGAGCCGTGCGCCTCGGCGCCATTGCGCGAACCGGCGCCGGCCGCTTGCCACATGCGCTCGATGCGCTCGGCAACGACGCGCGCGTCGTAGGTGTCGACCGCCTGTCTGCGCGCCTGCGCGCCCTCGCGGGCCACGCGCGCGGGATCGTCCAGATAGGATTTCACCGCGGCGGCCAGCGCTTGCGGGTCGTTCTCCGGCTCGGTGATCGCGCCGATCCCAGGGAAAATCATGTCGGCGACGCCCTCAGCGCCCGTCGCCAGGCAGGGGCGTTCAGCCAGCATTCCCAAGATCACCGCGCGTGGGGCACCCTCGGTAGGGCTCGGGCAGAAGACCGACACGTCGAAGGCCGAGAGCACTTCGGCCACATTCGAGCCGGGGGTGGGCAGGAAGTGCGCGCGGCCGTTCAAAGGCGCTGCCAATGCCCGCAGCTCGCTCTCCGTTTCGCCGTCGCCGGCGAGCACAAGATGCACGCGCTCGTCGAGCAGCTTGACCGCGTTCACCACGACGTCGTTGCGCTTCTTGAAATGAAAGCGGGAGATGCAGCCCACGACGAAGGCGTGCTCGGGGATGCCCAGCTCAGCGCGCACGCGTGCGCGGCCCTCCGCGGTCGGGGCGATCTCGTCGGTGCGCAGCACGTTGGGCACCACCTCGATGCGCTCGGCCGGCACGCCGACCGCGCTGACCGACTCCTTTGTGCCCGCCGAGACCGCCATGATCGCCGCCGCGTCCGCGGAGGCGTTGACGTACATTCGGCGCGGCATCCCGCGACGCAGCGGGAAAGGCACCGGGCCCCACTCGGCCCACACCAGCGTGGCCCGCAGGCGCTCGGGTAGCCAACGGGCCATCAGCTGCTCCTTCTTGTAGTGCACCAGCAACACGTCGTAGGGCCACTCCCGCTCCAGTGCCTCGCGCAAGCGCCGCAGATAGGGCACCCACATCGCCGCCAGCCTTGCGTAGCTTGTTTTGGAGAGCTTGGCGCCGATCTCCAAGGAGCGCACCTGGACGCTCGTGTCGCGGCCAATCAGTGGCTGATCGCTCAGCATCACCGCCTCGTGGCCACGGTCGATCAGCGCGTCCAGCATCTCCACTGCCGCAAACTCGGCCCCTCCGCGTGAGGAGGTTGTCATAACACTGACGATCTTCATATGCGCTCGAGCCGGGAGTTGAAGTTCTGAAGGATGTAGGTAGCGTAGCCGCCCGTCTCCCGGATCAAACCTCCAGTTGGCCAAATAGCCGCATCGGGGCGCGGTGTGTACCCTCGCGCCGTGGGTCACGATCGCCGAGAAGATGAGTTGCGCAGCGCGCGGCTGCTGCTCGATGCGGAGCTCACGGCCGGCGAGCTGGCCCCACAAGACGTGCTGCGCGCGCGCGGCATGCGCGCTGTGGTGCGCTCTCGACCGATACCCCCGCGGCCACTGCGCGTCGCCCAGCAGGTGCTGCGCAAGCTGGGCCGGCTGGACTACGAGCGAGCCGTCGTGGCACCGCTGCACGCAGCGCGTCGCGCGACGCTTGGCGGCGAGGGGGCAGGGCGACCTCCGCGCTTTCTCGTGCGCGTGGATGAGTTTCCCCACTATCTTGCCTGGGACGATCCGGATCGCTACGGAACTGAGAGATTTCGCCGCTTCCACGAGATCATGGCCAGCGCCGGGGTGCCCTACCTGGTGGCGGTTCCCCCGCGCATCAGCCACGCTCCGCTAGATCCTCAGGAGCGCAGCTGGCGCGCGCTGAATGAAGCAGAGCGGGCGCTGCTGGATGAGCTTCGTGCGGCTCCGGGAGTTGCCTTTGCCCTGCACGGGCGCGATCACCGTACGCGCTTCGCCTCGCCCCGGCAACGCAGCGAGCTGAGCGGCCTGGGGGCGGAGGCTACCGCTGAGCTGCTTGACGGAGCGCTCGCCGAGCTGGCCGAGCTGGGGGTTGGCACTGAGATCTTCGTGCCCCCTTTCAATCGCTTCGACGCGGCCCAGTACGACGCGCTGGCGCAACGCTTCGCGGTGGTCTGCGGCGGGCCCGAGTCGATCGGCATGCTGGGCTTCCAGCGCACTCCGATGTGGCGTGGCGAGGCTGTCTACCTGCCGTCGTATTTTCCGCTCTACGGTCACGCCCATGAGGTGCTGCCCGCGGCGCGGGCGCTGATCGAGGAGCGCTGTGGCCTGTGGACGCCGATCGCGCTGCACTGGGGCTGGGAGGCTGACGCCGGTTGGGCGCAGCTGGAGCAGCTGGCTGCCACGATCGCGCCCTACACAGCGTCCTGGGAGGACTTCCTTGCCGCGGTGCGCCGCAGCGCTGGCAGCTGAGTACGAGCCTCGGTAGGCTGGGATGGTGGACCGCGGGCCGCTCAGAAGACAGCTCAGGCGTCTGCCGCCCGCCTGGCAGGACCGCCTGCGCCGTCTCAGTCGCCTGCGCTGGCTTGAGAAAGCCAAGCTTGCCCGCGCCTACGGGGCGTCCTTTCGCCAGCATCCACTGCGCGTCGCGCGCTATGTCCTGTGGGATCCCGAGGTGGGCGATTTCTCTTATGAAATCGACAACGAGGGGGAGCTTGTGCAGTTGCTCGCCCACGCCTTTGACCTCGATCCGGTGGCGCTCAGGGGATACCTGGCGGAGACGCACAGCGATCCCGTGCTGACCAGCGATCTGGCCGAGCGCGCGCGCCAGCGAGCGAGCATGAAGCGGCAAGTTGGCTTTGGTCCGCGGGTTGGCTGGTACGCCCTCGCGCGCGCGCTGAAACCCCGCGTGGTGGTTGAAACCGGCATCAAGCACGGGCTGGGCTCGCTGATTCTGCTGCAGGCGCTGCGTCGCAATGCCGCCGAAGGCAGCCCAGGTCGCTTGATCTCCTTTGACAACGACCCCTTCAGCGGGTGGGTGGTGCCCGAGGATCTACACGGTGACTGGCAGCCTGTATTCGCCATGACCTCCGATGCGATGGAGCCGACGCTCGCGGGGCTTGAGATCGATCTGTTCATCTGCGACACCCCACCTGACCAGGACCTTGAGCTCTTCGAGGTGGGCGTTGCGCTGCGCTTCGCCGCCTCGCCGATGGTGCTGATCGCAGGCGCCGGCAACCGCACCACCGCCATGCGCGAGCTGTGTGAGCAGGCGGGCGGCGCGTATCACTACTTCGACGAGCGCCCGCGCCACGACGTCTATCCGGGCGCCGGGCTGGGGTTCGCCTCGGTTCCCCACAAGGTATCCGCGCCGCCAGGCTGAAGCGGGCTTTGGGCTCAACCTACACGCGGGCGGTGCATGACAGCACCGTCTCAACCACCGCGTCGATGTCCATCTCATCCATCGTGGCGCTGAGCGGCAGCATGCAGTGACGTTCGGCGACGTCGAGCGCGCGCGGCAGTCCCTCGGCGGGTGCCGCCTGGCGGTACTCGCTGAAGGTGTGCAGCGCCGGATACCACGTGCTCTGCACGCCTCCCGCCTTGAGATCTTCGCGGAAGCGGTCACGCGCCTCGCGGTCGGGCAACAGCACCGGAAAGGCGAAGTGGGTGCTGCGCTCCACGGCCAGGTCGTCCCACGCTAGCTCCAATCCAGGCACGTCCGCCAACCGCTCGCGATAGGCGCGCACGACCGCGCGGCGCGCGGCGATGTCGTCGTCCAGGCGCTCCATACGGCTGAGTCCCAGCGCGGCGCGGGGCTCGTCGATGCGGAAATTGAAGCCGATGTCGACGATGTCGTATACGGGGTCGTGGCCGCGGTGGCGATCCCAGGTCCCGCTGGTCAAGGCGTGCGAGCGCAGCAGCCGCACGCGCTCGGCCAGATCCTCTGCTGCCGTGCTCACCATCCCACCCTCGCCAACGCACAGCTGGTTCTTGGAGAAGAAGCTGAAGGCTCCCAGCTCGCCGACCGTGCCCACCTGCCTGCCATCGTCGTCGACGCGCGCCCCGATCGCCTCCGCGCAGTCCTCGATCAGGATCAGCCCGTGCGCGTCGCACAGCTCGCGCAGCGCCAGCACGTCGGCGGCGTAGCCGCAGAAGTGCACCGCCATCACCGCACGCGTACGCGGCGTGATGCGGCGAGCGACATCCTCGGGGTCAAGGTTGAGGTCGTGTGTGCCGAGCACGTCGCAGAGCACCGGCGTGGCGCCCACGAAGCGGGCGGCGCTGGCGCTTGCCACGAAGGTGAAGGCGGGGACGATCATCTCATCGCCCGCGCCCAGGCCGGCGGCCTGGCAGGCCAGGTGCAGGGCAGCGGTGCCGCTGGAGACCGTCAGCGCGTGGGGTGTGCCGACACGCTCGGCGAGCTTCTGCTCGAACACCTTCGTGCGCGGCCCCATTGTCAGCCAGCCCTCGCGCAGGCAGTCGAGCACGGCCTCCACATCTGACTCGCTCACCTGGATGTCGGTCAGCGGCACGCGCCAGTCGTTCATGGCGTCACTGCCTCGGTCATTGCGTCACGGGCCTCGGTCATGTGTCACGGGCCTCGGTCATGGAGTCACTGCCTTGCTCTCGGTCATGGCATCACTGCATCGGCGAGCGCCGCGACGACGCGATCCTGGTCCTCGTGGGTCATGTGCGGAAACAGCGGCAGCGTCAACTCGGTCTGCGCGGCCAGCTCGGTGATCGGCAGCGTCACATCGGGGAAGCGTTCGCGGTAGGCGCTGAAGCGGTGCACTGCGGGATAGAAGATGCTGGTCTGGATGCCCCGCTCGCGCAGGCGGCGGGCGACCTCGCTCTGCCCGCCCTCGCGCTCCAGCATCACCGGCATCACGTAGCAGGAGGAGTCGGGCACGTCGCTGTCGGCGTAGGGCACGATCAGCCCCGGCACCTCGGCCAGCAAGGCGCGGTAGCGCAGCGTCAATTCGCGCCTGCGCGCGATGTCCCGCTCAAGGCGCTGCAGGCGCGAGAGCAGCAGGGTCGAGCGCGGCTCATCCAGGCGATAGTTGTAGCCCAGCTCGACCACGTCATAGGTGTCGGTCTTACCGCGGTGGCGATCCCAGGTGCCGCTGGTCATCGCGTGGGAGCGGCGCGAGCGCGCCAGCGCGGCAACCTCGTCGCTGTCGGTGCACAGCAGACCCCCCTCGCCGACGGACAGGATCTTGTTGGAGAAGAAGCTGAACGCGCCCGCTAGACCCCAGGTGCCGAGCTTGCGGCCTTGCAGCGTTGCGCTGGGGGCGTGCGCGACGTCCTCGATCAGCGCCACTCCATGCGCGTCGCACAGCTCGCTCAGGCGATCCACCGCGGCGGGATAGCCGGCATAGTGGACCACGCAGACGGCCTTCGTCCGCGGCGTGATGCGTCGCGCCACGTCCTCGGGGTCCAGGTAGGGCTGCTCGCGCGAGACGATCTCCGCGAACACCGGTGTGGCGCCGCAGTAAAGCGCCGCGTTGGCGGTCGCGGCGAACGTGAAGGAGGGGACGATCACCTCATCGCCCGGTCCTGCTCCGGCCGCCAGGTAGGCGAGGTGCAGGGCGGCCGTGCAGCTGGATACGGCCACCGCGTGGCGGGCGCCCAGCTGAGCCGCGAAAGCTTCCTCGAAGGCCGCCGTGCGCGGGCCCATCGTCAACCACCCTGAGCGCAGCGTCTGCGCGACGGCCTCCAGGTCTGCCTCCTCCAGGCGCAGGTCAAAAAGGGGCAGCTCGGGGAAGGTTTCGGTGACGCTCACCGCCCACAGGTTATCTTTGGGTCCCCTGGAACGAGGAGCGTCGCGCCCAATGCCGTCCGCCGCTAGTCAAGCCACCCGGCAACGCGCCGCACACGACGTCTTCATCCAGATCTTCGCCCGCGTGCTCAACCTCGCCCTCGGCGTGGTCGTCACGGCGTTGCTTGCAAGAACGCTGGGCGATGAACGCTACGGGCAGTGGTCGACCCTCTTCGTGGTCCTTGGGCTGGTCGGCTATCTCATGAACTTCGGCATGGAAGGCGTGGTCGTGCGCGAAGCCTCGCGCGAGCCCGAGCATGAGATGGAGTGGCTCGGCTCGATGCTGGCGTTGCGGCTGATCCTGATCGGCCCCGTCGTATTGATCGCGGCCGGCGCCGTCTGGCTGTTGCACAGCAGCCAGCAGATGCTGGTCGCGGGGCTGATCCTGTTGATCTCGATGCCCTTCAGCGGTGTTGGCGTGCTCGGCATGGTCTTTCAGCTGCGTGTACGCAACATCGTGCCGATGCTTGTGCTCACCCTCAGGAGCGTGCTGTGGGGCGGCGCGGTCGTGCTCATCTACCTCAACGGCACCAGCAAAGGCGGCGGCAGCATGGTCGTGTTGGCGCTCGCGATGTCGCTCACGAACGCCGTCGGGTCGCTCGTGCAGATGTTTGCGGGGCGCAGAGTGGTCGGGCAGTGGCTCAGGCCCACACGCCAGCACGTTGGGACGCTGCTGCGAGTTGGCATCCCCCTGGGTCTCTCTGGCGTGCTCGTCATTTTCTACGCCCGTATCGATCAGGTGATCGTCTATGTGATCTCTGGCTCCCGCGCGGCGGGTTTATATGGGGCTGTGTATGGGGTGCTCGACCAGTCGCACTTCGTCCCCGTCTCGGTGCTGACGACGCTGGCGCCGATAATCGCCGCCGCCTGGCCCGCCGATCGTGATCGCATGCTGCGCACCGTGCGGCTGGCGGCGGAGTTCATGGCGATCGGCTCGCTTGGGGCGCTGGCGTTTGCCTGTGTGGCCTCCACCCAGATCGTGCGCCTCATCTTTGGCGAGAGCTTCATCGCGGCTGCGCCCGCGTTGCCGGTGTTGGGCGCCGCCTTCGTGTTCATCTGCTTCGGCTACCTCAACGGCAATCTGCTGGTCGTCATGGGGCTGCAGACGCGCCTTCTGCGCATCAGCCTGACCGCGCTGGTCGTCAATCTGATCGGCAATCTCATCCTCGTGCCGCTCATCGGCTTCATGGGCGCTGCCTGGATGACCCTCCTCACCGAGGTGGTGGTGTTCGCTGCGAGCCTGCGGCTGATTTTGGGCACGTTCGAGCTGCGCAGCCTTGGGCTTGGGCGCATCGCGCGCACGTTCGCGGCCGCGCTGGCGCTCGGTGGAGTATTGGCTGGGTTGGAGCTGGCGGGCGCCTCCCTGGCTGTGCTGGTGATCGCGGCCTGCCTGTGCTACCCGGCGCTGCTCTTCGGCTTGCGCGCGCTGGAACTGGACGATGTGCGCGTGCTGCTGCGGCGCAAGGCGATGGCCTGAGGGGTCAGTCCGGCAGCGCCATAGCCTGATTCTGGCCTGGTGCTCAGTCCGGCAGCGCCATAGCCTGATTCTGGCCTGATGGCTCAGTCCGGCAGTGGCCATCCCGCGGCGCTTGCCCGCGCCCAGAAGCCGCCCCGGCGGGGATCCTCAAGCGTCGCCGGCAGCTCAAGAATCCAGCGCTCGTGCACAGCAGCCAACGCCTTGTGCAACTGCTCGACCTCGCTGTGCTCGCGCGGGTCGAGCTGGGGGTGCGCGTCTACCCACACACGGTGCCCGGCGCGGCGAAAACGCAGCGGCACGACCACGGCATCGGAGCGCAGGGCGAGCCTCGCGCTGCCCGCTGTGAGCATCACCGGCTTGCCCAGGAAGCGAGTCTCGTGATGGCCGGGCACGTCGAAGTGCATCAGCACCACCTCGCCATCCTCCAGGAGCGCTTGCAGCACCGGAAAGGCGCCCTTTGCAAGGACCATCCTTCCATCCCACTTGCGCACGCCCTCCATGCGGCGCACCTGGCGCCGGCCCCAGTAGTCCGCGGCAGGCTCTTCAAAACACCACGGCCCGCCGACCGTGTAGACAGTTCTCCCCAGCGACGGTCCGATCGAGGCGGAGTGAAAGAACGGGCCCATGTGGCAGAAGCTGAGCAGCACTCCACGTCCGCTCTCGCACGCCTCACGCAGATGCGCGGCGGTCGCGGCGTCCATATTGGCCGCTTCCCAACGCCGCCAGAAGAGGACCCGCTGCACCTCGCTCTCCACCAGGTAGGCCCGCGCAAGCTGCTCGACCTCGCCGGCGCGTTCGGTAGCGCCCACGATCGCTTCGAGCCCTGCGCAGAAGCCTGCGCGATCTTCCGGGTAGCGCTCCCAACCCCGCTGTCCGTTGCGAATCGCCCGCCTTACCGCCAGGCGCGCCGGCATCAGCTGCTGCACCCAGGGGGTCGTGCGCAGGCGCACGCGAAGATCCACCGACGGCCAGCGCAAGGGCTTCAGCGGGGTGCGCGCGCTCGCCAGCGCCGCTGTCAGGTCTGGCGGCTGATCTTCAATCGACCTGGATGGTCGCTGTGGGTCTGTGAGCACGCCGCTATCCCTTCGCCCTCGGTCCTACGGCTTCTCGCGCTTGCCTGAAGTGATCGACCAAATGTAGGAATTGCCGCTTGGCATCGTAATGCTCTTCGCAGCGTGCACGTCCGCTCGTGCCAAGCGAAGCCAGGCGCGCCGGGTCCGTGAGCAGCGCGCTCAGAGCCTCGCGCAGCGCGCCGCGGTCGCCGTGGGGAATCAGAGCACCGGCGCTGCCGTGCGCCAGCATGTCGGGAATGCCCCCGATGCGCGTGGACAGCACAGGCGTTCCGCAGGCCATCGCCTCCAGCACCGCCCATGGCGCCGCGTCCCCATAGGTCGGCAGGCAGAACAGGTCGGCTTGCTGCTGCAGGTCGAGCAGCCTTGGATCGGATGGCTTCAGGCGGTGCACCGTCACGCCTGCTCGCGCCGGCACCTCTGCGGGGGTGACCAGATCGAGATCAACCTCGTGACCCAGCGACTCCCCGAGCGCTTGCAGCAGATCCTCGCCGCCCTTCTCTACGAAGCGCCCGCCAACGAACAACACTCTGGGACGCGCGCGCTCCCGCCGCGGCGCCGGGCGATAGCGGCTGAGATCGATGCCGGGGTGGTGCTCGATCACCCTGGCATCCGGGGCGCTGCGCTCGACCGCTTTTTGCGCCCAGGCGGTCCACGCCAGCACCAGCGCGGCGTGCTGTAGCGCGCGGCGCTCCAGGGCGCAGCTTGGCGCCATCGCCAGCGCCGGGTGGCGGTCTGAGGGGTACCACGCCGGCATCTGCGCCCAATCGCGCACGGTCACGTCCAGCGACAGCGCGATCGGCGTCGAGCGCATCGTTGCCGCCATCGCCAATGCGACCGAGTGGCTGTGCACGTGAACCACCTCGGCGGGCCAGGCACGCAGCTCGCGTCGCAGGTCGCTTCTCGCCCGCAGAGCCTGTACCGCTTGCCAGCGCAGCGTCGGGAAATCGAGGCCGGCGCGCGTCAGCGCCGGCAGTGGGCGGGTGGCGATCGCCCGTGCCCCGCGGCCCATTGGCGTCAGGCCGGCAAAGCGCGCCTGCACCTCCGGCGCGGCGGCAAGACCGCTGTGCAGCGCATCTTCGAGCTGCCCTTGCCCGAGGATGTGGGTGCCGAGGTTGCCCTCGTTGAAGAACAGCACGCGCATGGCGTCCCTCACCGTAGATGTTGACCGGGACGCCATGCCGAGGCGTCCGTGTGCGCCATCGCGAGATCGACCACGCATGAGTGTTCGGGTGGACTGACGGCTACCGTTCGAGCTGCGTGCGCATCCTCGTGCTTTCAACCCTCTACCCTCCCGTCGCCTTTGGCGGCTATGAGGTCGAGTGCTCAGGCGTGGTCGAGCGTCTGCGCGAGCACCACGAGGTACTGGTGCTGAGCAGCGACAGCGCCCGCGCCGATGTCCCCGAGCAAGCGCAGGTGCGGCGGGAGCTGGCGCGACTGACACATGACTGGCAGGGAGCGCTGCGGGCGCCCCTGGCCTCCTTGCGCGCGGTCGGCGCGGCGCGCCGCGCGCTGGCTTGGGAGCCCGACCTCATCTACTGCTGGAACGCGGCCTCGATCCCCCACGCCGCCCTGCGTGTGCTGGCCGACAGCGGCGTGCCGCTGGCTTTCCGCGTTTGCGAGCACTGGTTCGGAGGTCTCTTCACCGTCGATCAATTCCTCCGTGAGCTGCTGCCCGCCGGCCCGCCGGAGGTGCCCCCGCGTGGGTTGTCACGAGGAGCATGGGCCGCCGCCTGCCGCGCCTTCAACAACGCGCTGCCCCCGCTGCGCCTGAGCCCCACCGCGCCGCTGAGCGCCGCGATCTCCTGGAACTCGGAGGCGATCAGACGCATGGTGCCGATGCCGTCGTTCCTTGAACCTGTGCTGGAGCGCGTGGGGCATTCCGTGCCGCGTCATGGCGATCTCTATGCCGCGATCGTGCGCGACCCCGCCCCCGAGCCGGAGGTGGTGTTCCTAGGGCGCGTCACGCCGTATAAGGGGCTCGCGGTGGCGATCGAGGCGCTGGCTCTGCTGCGCTCGGAGCATGCCATCTCCGCGCGGCTGCTCGTGATTGGACCGGAGGATCCTGAGCATGCCGCCGAGCTGCGTCTGCTGGCCGAGCGGCTTGGTGTCGCCAATGCGATCGAGTGGCGCGGTCAGCTGGCCCCGGAGCAGGCCGCAGCCGCGCTTGCCCGCGCGCACGCGCTGATCGTCCCTTCGGTGTGGGACGAGCCCTTCCCGCTGGTCACCATCGAGGGCGCGCTGGCGCGCGTCGCGCTCGTTGCCTCGGACGTCGGGGGGATCGGCGAGGGGATGCACGATGAGGAGCACGCGCTGCTGTTTCCCCGCGGTGACGCCGTCGCCGCGGCCAGGGCTCTGGCGCGCACGCTGCGCAACGCGGACGGGGAGACCGATGCGCGCGTGGCGCGAGCTCACGCGCATGCGCAGATCTTTCGGCTCGATCCCTATCTCGATGCGCAAGAGCGCTTTGTGCATGATGCCTGCGCCGCGTTGCGGCGCGGCTGAGATCAGAGAAACTCCGCGAGCCCGTCGGTGTCGAGATCGGGGATCGCAAGGGCTCGAATCATCCGCTCGGCCACCTTGCGCCATGTGAACAGCGTGGAGTGGTCATAGGCCAGATCGCCCAGCCGCTGGGCGGTGTCGGGGTCGGCAAGTTTGTGCATCGCCTCCGCGATCTGCTCCGGAAGGAGTGGATCGACCACAAATCCGCCGGGACCGATCATCGTGGCCGCGCCGCCCTCGCTGGTGCCGATCGATGCGATACCCGCCCCGCCTGCCTCGACGTGGACGATCCCGGCCGGTTCGTGCAGCGAGGGCATCACGAAGGCGGTGGCTCGCCGGTATAGCTCGGCGATCCGCTCGCGGTCGGCCGGCTCGACTAACGAAAGACGCCCATGGGGCAGGACGCCGGGCTGGTCGATGCGGGGATGGCCGCCCACCACGTCAAGCTGGGCGGCCGGATATCGCTCGCGCAGCTGCGCAAACGCTTGCAGCACGCGTGGTCCGTTCTTGCGCTGCCAGTCGACTCCCACGAACAGGTACCGGGGCGTGCTCCAGTCCCGTTCGCTTGGCGGCGCCACCGTGTGGTTTTGGCCGAGCCCCACCGTGTGGACACGGCTGGCGGCGATCCCGTAGTCGCCGATGATGCTCTCAGCGACCCAATGAGTGGAGCAGCAGCAGGCGAGAGCCGATTCGTAGATCTTGCGCTGGCGATCGGCGTAGCGCTGGATATCGCGCTCGCTGAGCCCCTGCAGGTGGGGCCACGGGTAGCCACGCCACGCTCGCAGAACGGTCGAGTCCTCAAGCGTGGCCACGCGGCAGGCGGATGGAAGCCGCAGCTCGCTGCCTCGCTGCACGATTCCGTCGAGCCGGCCGGCCGCCGCGAGACGTCTGCGCATCACCCACTGGCGGGCGGCGATCGTCGGGCGTCCCAGCTGCGCCGCGCTGTGCGCCGCTTTGATGGCCGCGCGCGGATCGCCGATGTCGCGCGGACGCAGGCGCGCCGCCGCGCTGCTCAGATGGGCGATCCTGCCGAGCCGCGGCGGCAGCTCGCCGCTCAGCGGGACGGCATCGGCGAGGATTTCCTGCATCGCCTCCAGCAGCGAGGCCGAGGCTCCGGAGCCGGCCTGCATATCGCGTGGGTCCAGCGAGTCGGCGAGACCGACCCGCAGCGTGCCGGGGGAGCGCATGTCGCGCCTCAGCGTACTTACGCGCGCCTAGCGCTGTAGGAAGACATCGGACTTGGGTTCGCCGCTGAGGCGGCGTAGTGAGCTTACGCTCACCGTGGCGTTGCCCGCGGCGGAGAAGCGCGAGACCGCAAAAGCTTCGCTTCGTTGCACGCTCACCAGGCGAAAGCCGGGCGGCGGCGCGGTGGGCACCGCAGGCGGGAGCGGTGTGCGCCCGGTGCGCTGAGTGCGCAGAGCCACGAATGCCACTTCGTGCGTGCTGGTGCTCGGCGTGGTGAGGTTCTGGCTGGTGGGCATGTAGATGTACAGCGGCGAGGAGCCGTGTTCGGGGGCGACGATCACGCGATCGGCCGCTGGCGCCTGCAGCGCCCGGGCCACGCCGCGCCAGTCATCGCGCTGATAGCCCGGCGTCGTGTCGATTCCGTAGATCACCAGCAGCGAGATGACACACAGGCCGGCGCCCAGCGCGGCGCCTGTCCGCTTTGCGCGCGTGACGCCAAGTCCGATGGCGACGAGCACCGCCGCGGGGGGCCAGGTGGCCATCACATTGCGGCCATTGAAGATGTCGAGCGCGTGGGTGAGGGCCAGCAGCGCCGGCAGCGCCAGCGCGGTGACCGCAACGATCGCGACATCGCGCGCGAGTCGCTTCTCGCGCGCTTCACCACGGCGCAGCAGCAACACCATGGCCCCGGCGGCCAGCAGGCCGGCCGCCAGCGTGGAGTAGATCTCAAGCGGGCCATAAAGTCCGATGAGGTACTGCTTGGGCACCTGCGCGAGCCTTGAGATCAGCGAGCTGCCCTGGATCCAGTTGGACTTGCCGTCGGCGCGCTCGCGCAGCGCGAGCGGCACGAGGGCCAAGCCGACAAGCACGACCGCGCCCGCGGGAACGATCACCCGCCGCCAGTCCAGTCGCCGTGCGAGCACAATCGCCTCGGGCACGAACAGGAAGACCGCGAAGTAGTGCGTGAGCAGCGCCAGGATCGACATCCCCGACCACAGCGCCAGGCGGCGCGTGCTCGGCTCCTGCAAGGCGCGTTGCCAGAGGGCGAAAGCGGCCGCGCTGAACAGGATCAGCAGGGCGTAGCCGCGAGCCTCCTGGGAGTAGTAGTACATCGCGGGGTTGACGGTTGCGATCGTTGCCGCCCACAATCCCACCCGCCGCGATACGCGTGCCCCGGCGAGGTACATCACGGGAATCGTCAGCGTGCCCACCAGCGCCGAGAAGGAGCGAAAGCCCAGCACGCCTGCGCCGAAGACCTTCGTCCAGGCCCACACCAGCACGTAGTAGAGCGGGGGAGCCGACTCGCTGGCCGGCAGGTGCGAGAGCAGCCCGCTCAGGCCGCGATGCACGAGGATCATCGTGGCCGACTCATCCAGCCAGATGCTCTGCACGTCCAGGGTGCCAAAGCGCAGAATCGCCGCGAGGGCGGTCAGGGCAATGACCAGCGCAATGATCCGCGTCCGCTCGGAGTCCGCCGAGCGCGATACAGGGCGCCGCGTCGCGTGCTCGCGAGGCGTGGCAGCGATGGACGGCGTAGACCCGACGCGGGACCCCACACGAGCGATTATGTCAGCCCGCGCGGAGTCCCCTGTATGTGTGGTGATCTTCAGCTGCTGGCGAGGAGTGTTTTGATTTGTGTGGTGTAGGCGCCCTTGGGTGCTAGTTCGTGTTGGAGGGCGCCGAAGTAGGCCTCGCGGTTGGTTGTTGCGCCGGGGGGTTGCTGGTCGCGGACCT